>Ga0180437_10005239_pt1 | contig 17860 bp, 38 predicted proteins | sample SS_ome_4_FD_132410 | JGI IMG/M metagenome (GOLD analysis project Ga0180437, IMG submission 132410) | Hypersaline lake sediment archaeal communities from the Salton Sea, California, USA - SS_3_D_1 metaG | ecosystem: Environmental > Aquatic > Non-marine Saline and Alkaline > Hypersaline >... | reverse complement strand
GGGGGGCATCGTCCGAGGGACTAGAGGCCCGGTCAACGAGCCTGTTGTGGTCGACACGCCGGAGAGGTTCGCGGAGCTATTCGGTGAGAAGGTGATCGACGAAGGTACGCTCAAGCTTGCGGCCGAGGAGAGCTACAAGGCGGAGGGCGAGCCTGTGGGGATCGTCCGCATCGAAGAAGAGACCTACGAGTGCGAGTTCTGCCGCTTTGAGAACCGGTTTCCGAACAGCATGGACTGGTTCGTCTGCGCCAACTGTGAGCGGAGGAACGAGGTATGAGGTTGTCGGTCGCGGGCAAGCTGGAACGGCTCGACAGGCGAGCGGGGGGTTGGATGATCGCCCATCGGCCTTCGACCGACGAGCTGATGGCGGCGTCTTACATAGACCCGCAGGAATACTTTCCCTGCGGCTGGTACCTGACGTTTTGGGCCGCATCGACTGACCCCGAGCTGGACGAGCCCATTCCCTACCGACTCGGCGAGCCCTATGAGCCTCTCGAGCCCATTGTTTTCGCACCGGAGGGGCCATGAAGAAGACAGTGCTTGGCGTGATAGCCGTCTTCACGGTGACTGTTGGCGGGATTATCTGGTTTCTGACCGAGTACCGCAGCACGCGCGATGTCTGGAGCTTCAGAGCGGGGACGGAGACCTACTACCTGACGCGCTGTCATCAGCAGAAGCATTGCTTTGAGGAAGTGATGGTGATCAGAGAGGGCGAACGGTGCAACCCTGTGCTGATCGACGTACCCAAGACCGAGGTAGGCGGCGATGGGATGCACCGATACGTTTTCACATGCGAGAGGCCGAATAACGATGACTGAGCGTGTGTGGGTTCCTTACGTGCCTTTCCAATGCGGCCTGACCCCGAGCCCCATACGAGGACGTAGGTTCAATCTGACGAAAGACGAGGACACCATGGGAGAAGAACGAGGGTTTACTCTTCAGGTAAGTGCGGATGCCGAAGGGTGGGATGTCATCGATGACGCCGCGTCGGAGTGTCTCGCTACCTTCTATGACGAAGATCGAGCGAGGCAGTACATCGCAATGCTGCGGGGCAAGGCGCCTAGGGGCAAGGTCTGGTCGACGGACTACATCAAAGCCGTGCGGCAGGCGCTAGCGTGCAACATGATCTACGCCGTCAACGACGCGGTCAATAGCGACGAGCGCGCATGGCAGGATTGGGCCATCGCGTTGGGCAAGCGGGAGGGTCTCGAGGTCCGAATCGATAACCGCGGGAAGATAGAAAAGCTCGTTGTGGATACGAACTGGCCAGTGGTGGGGCAAGGATGACGATGTTTGCTGACGTGAAACCAGAGGACATCTACCGACCCAAGCCGGGCGAGAACCGCGCGACGGCTCGGTTCATGGCGCAGGTGGAGGGCAAGCAGTACTTCCTCTGCGGCGAGAAGGTGCTGCAGATCTTAGACAACGGCGAAGTGGACATCGGTCACGACCGCACGACCTTCGTCGAGCAGTGGAAGGCGAACGGAGGAAAGGTGGTGACGCGATGAGCGACGAGAAGACGTTTGAGGACGCGCTCGAGGGCGCGCAGGCTTACGACCACGAGCTTACGCCCGAGGAGGTGAAGGAGATCTACGCGAGGGGACCGCGGAAGGAGCTGACGGACGAGGATAGACGGACGTTGGCCGACGCGCTGATGATCCTTCACCAGCAGTTCGGTGGCAAGAAGTGGACGATCGAGGTTGGTCCGATAGCGGCCTACGACCCCGACGACTTCAGGCCGTTTCGACAGCTGATCGTCAACGGTGCGATAGTGGAGAAGATCCCAACGGAGCCGACATGAGCTACAGAGACGAACAGAGGGAGGCGCTGCTCAAGTACGTGGGGGAGTGGTTCGACAAGTGCGTGGAGATCGGAGCATTGGACGACGACTGCGAGATGGGCAAGCTGAAGATCGCGATGTACGATGGCGGCGGCTGCATCCGAGGAGAGGATCGGGTCATCTCGATCAACGTCACACCAACTTTCCCGCTGGAGCAGCTCTGATGAAACCTGAGAAGACCAACCGAGGCTTTACGATCTATCCGTTCGTCGACCGCTACGAGGTGCCCTGCTCGCTGCAGGAGTCGAGCTTGGCTACCGAGGCGTGCGTCTGGTTAGGGGTTGACAAGCTCAAGCTGCAGGTGAAGGGGTGGCATCCAGAGTGGCCCGAGCGCTATCGAGACATGACTGAGGAGGAGCAGAAGAACATCCTGGTAGCGGGACGGATGCACCTCACCCAAGAACTGGCGGCGGAGTTGATCCCGCTGCTCCAGCACTTCGTCGACACAGGGGAGCTGCCCGAGGGATAGCTGATGGCCGTCGTTCTACTGAACCCCAAGGTGAAGGAGTGGGCCAAGAAGATCGTGGCCCACGCCGAGCAGTCCGACAACTGGTATCGTCCGGGCAGCGGCTCTCTGCCGGGCGACGACCCTGCTCACGTGTTGCACACGGGCACCGTGCGCGCAGTCTTCTCGTGGACGTCCGACCCGAAGACCGATCGAGTATACCGACACCTCAGCGCCTCGGTCGTGGGGAAGGTAGCGTTTCCTGCTCCCGAGGTCGTGTGGACTCTCGCGCGCCTGTTTGGGTTCACGGGAGGCGAGCTAGAAGGCGAAGCCGTGACCAAGCCCGACGACAGCTGGCGAGCTGGTATCAACGAAGCCGAAAAGACGATCGTTTTGGTTCAAGAGGTGAAATGAAGACTGTGCATTCGATAGAGCAGTTCCGTCAGGTCTATCTGCCGGAGTACAACGAGCGGCGCCGTGAGAGGCGCGAGCGGTTGGGGGGTGCCTGGTCGGAGGAGCTGGACAAGCGGTTGGAGTTGGAGGAGCTACTGCGGCGCGGCGACCGAAAGAGGGGGAAGGGCTGATGGCGCAGCGAAAGTGCTTTGCGTGTCTCGGGACGGTTGGGGGCGGTGTGGGTGAGAAGCCGAACCATCTGAGGATCGACCCTTACGTGTGCTCGAGCTGCCTTAGCAAAGCCGAGCTGTGGATCAGCTTCGCCAAGCGCTACCCTCTTATGGAGGCGCGTGTGGACATTGCCAATCGGATCTGCATAGCGCTAGCCAAAGGCCGCGAGCTAACAGCGGAGCAGCAGAACTATCTCGACGGGCTTCTGGAGGCGGCGGGGGAGCGCTTCGGCCATGACTGAGAAGGTTGATCCCATCGGCTCGATGATCCGTCTCGCGATGCTGAGCGAGCAGGACGAGGACGGCGAGTGGGTGGTGCGGACGCGGGTGCGGACGTGCCCGAGCTGTCGGCGTGGTTACAATGAGCCGGTCAGAGATCCACTGACGAGCTGTCCCTTCTGCAACGCGGACCTCTCGCCTGATCCCGCCGAGCCCTACGACATGCAGCAAGCGCGCAACGCGATGCGGGACATCTGCGGGAAGCTGAAGGACGCCATGGAGGACAAATGAGCGAGTGCGCGCACGACTACCAGGAGGTCCCCGGCATCACGGGCTTCACTGTGGGCGACTGGCCCTCCGGCCTGTGCGAGCACTTTTCTATTCCGGGCGCCTACGAGCGCTGCTCGAGGTGCGGGCATCAGCGGCTGAAGCCTTCGGTGGACGAGGAGCTGAAGAGAGCTGACCGAGAGGCCAAGGCTGCTAGCGTGCGCTGCGAGCCGGCGCGGTGGCGCAACCCTTCGTTGCTTGACCTGCTGAAAGCGGATCGAGGCCGAAGCCTTCCAAAGCTTGGGTTGTGGTCGCGGGTCCGCAAGCTATTCAAGAGGGAGAAAGACGATGGCAGACCTTCCTGAGATCGACTTGAAGGTGGAGACGGAGAAGATCACATCTCGCTCGTTCTACATGGGCTGGTGGTGCTCGTGCGGTCGGCAGCATGTGGGAGAGAACAAGCTCATCGTGCGGTGTCCGTACTGTGGCGCTACGCGACCTCCGCGGTACGATGCGAAGCCGGCGAAGGTCGAGGAGGTGCCGGTCTCGGAGGTGCTGAACTGCCATCTCTGCGAGCAGAAGATCGAACAGAGCGCACGGACGTGCTTGCAGGTCGAGTGGAGCGACGGAGCGCTGTGCTGGATCCACTTCCTGCCGAGCTGCGTGGGCGGCTTCGCTGAGGAGCACGGCAGGGTGGACGAGGTCAAGCTGATGCCGTGTCCGTACGAGGACCGGGAGATCATCCGTCACTTGCAGGTAGCGCTGGAGAGGCTGGGGAGCGATGGCTGAAGACACGGCGGACTTGGGAGACAAGGTCCAACTGATCATAGGTTCCGGGCGACGCCGGCTGGGCTGGGTGTGTTCCGAGTGCGGAGAGCGCAACATGCGCGAGCACAAGAACGCGACCGTGTGCCCGAAGTGCGGAGCGCCCAATCGGGCGGTCCAGCCACTGCAAGGCTCGGCAGGTTTAGAGCGCACAGCCAACACGGCGCGGGAGCTGTTCCTGTTCGTCATGGAGAAGCTCGGGCCGGTCGAGGTGCTGCAGCATACCAGGGCGCTGCTTTCCGAGCTGGCGCTCAACTCGGGCCACCCTGTCCACTCTCGCCCCCTCTACAAGGCGCTAGAAGCCCTCGAGAACGCCCCGCTGCTGGAGACGCCCCTACCCCACCGGCTGGACGCGGTAGGCGGTCCTGAGTGCCGTTGTGGCCGAGCAAGCAGGCATGAGTCGGGGTGGTGTGGAGAGTGCGAATGAGTTGGTGGTGCAAGATTTGGGAGTGGTTGCGGCCGTCCAAGGAGCGCGAGCTGGTGGACGCGCTAGCGCAGGACGTGGCCAAGGAGATCGACTGCGAGATAGCTAAGGAGGCGCGCGGCTTTCGGATTCATTTGGAGGGCGGCGAGTTCAAGGTGGACGATCTCAACTTCGAACAGACGGAGCCTTTCAGCGCGTCGTTCTGGTTCAAGAGCCCGTCCGAGAAGCCTCAGACTCGGCGCGAGCGGATCGTCGGGTACATCGAGCGTTGGCGCTTTCGTTTGAGGCAGAGGATCAATCGGTTGCTCAGGAGACCCGACAAGCGGTTCGATGATGGCAAGTGGCATCACGTTGTGTGCACGCGCGGAGGGATGGAGGAGCCGAAGATCTACGTCGATGGTGTGGAGCAGGGCGAGGAGCGTCCCAAGGGCGGCATCGAGTATTGGGAGGGATGATGATCGACAGTCAAGCAAGCGATGTACGGAGGAGAAGATGACGACCCCTTTGAAGTGTGCCCGACCCGGCTGCGAGGCCATTCACCCCAACGCTACGGCCGAGCTGCCGGGACTCAGCAAAGGATGGCGGTGCCTGAAGCACGACCTGCCGCCTCCCCCGCCGCCCAATCCTCGCCTTCCCTTGGCCTTCCAGCAGGCCGTAGAGCGCCTCGAGCGCGATAGGGGTCCGTTGTCCCCGGGCGACGCGAAACGGCTTAGAGAGGCCCTCTGCGGCCTAAGAGACACCACTCGAGCGGCGTTCGACCTGGCGAGGAGCGCTCGGTTGCAGGCGCCGTACTACTTCGAGGCGCTCAACGGCGCGCGGAAGGCTTTGGGGCTCTTCTACGAGGTCTTTGCTGCGGACGAGCCGCTGGGCTCGGATTCCACATCGGCGGAGACCAGGGAGCAGGCGGAGGGTCGCTTCTTGGCCACGTTCGACAAGCTGGCGCAGGAAGCTGGGGAAGCGGTGGCGCGCGGGAAGCTGAGGTGAGTGATGGCTAAGCTGTGGACGGTTCAGAACATCCTGTACGACTGGTTGAAGTCCCACGGCTACGGGGGCTTATTCAACGAGGACTGCGAGTGCGGCTGCGAGCTGGAGGACCTGGCGCCGTGCTGCGAGACGGGCTTGAGCTGCGAAGCTGGCTATCGCTCCGAGGGCGATGGAGAGTTCGACTTCCGCATCGGGCGAGGGAAGCCGAAGCCGGAGGATGGGTGAGGAGCGTTGGACAGAAGGCAGGTTCGATTCCTGCCGCTCCTGCCGCTTCCTTCGGGAAGCGTGGTGGAAGCCCGGCCGGGAGACTGGTCGGCCCCAACAGGCGGAGGCCGGTGCTACAATCGGTCGAGAACGAGGTGGCGGTCCGCCGGCCACCGACTGGGCCTGAAGATGGATTCGACGTGGAGGAAAGGAGAGATCTGCGTGTAGGCGGCTCCCGCACCGCCTTATCAAGCGGGACGTTTTATCTGCGAACGACAACGCATACGCCGCGGTGGCTTAACCACGGCCGTCCCCTCTGCAAGGCGCTCGAGTAGCGAAGGAGACGTCAGCACACGAGCTGGTCTGGGTAGGGTTGAACGGTGACCTCTGTATCCCAGACGAGATCACAGTAAGAGCACCCAGGTGGGGTCGTTGTCATGCCCACCAACCCTTGTCGAGCGGGTTAGATCGACTACGCACGTGAACGAAGATCTCAACGGAACTTTGCGGACCCCAGTTCGACTCTGGGCAGGTCCACCAACTACTTGGAATTATTAGGATGATAGTGAGCAACCATTGCACACATAGGACGGACGATCCAACGCCTGCCTGCATCGCCTGCGGCCAGCCGAACGACAGCTACCCGTTCGTGGACTGCCTCGCCTGTCAGACGGTGAGGCATGCGCAATGTTTGCACTGTGGGCGGCCGAACGACCTGACGCCGGACCGGTTGATCTGCAGCGTATGCGACGAGGAGCTATGACTTCGATCACTAAGCGGTTCAAGGGGCAGTGGTGTGTGCGGGCGAAGATCTGGTGGCCCGAGGGCGGCAGCCACGGGAGTCTCGAGGTGGAGGGAGGGCTGTCGGAGCGGTACGCCAAGGTGCTGACGGTGCTTCTTACGGAGAGGGTCGACGAAGAGTCGCATCCGCTTCTGCTGGGTAAGCTCGAGGCCATAGCCGAAGAGATCAAAGCTGCGAGGAACGATGACCACGAAGACTAAGGCGATCACTCAGTGCGACAACCCCGTGTGCGACAAGACCCACGAAGAAGGAGAGCATGTCATTCCGCGGGGTTGGGCGTCTCTCAACCACTGCTGGAAGCTGGACGGAAACCTAGACTTCTGCTCGATCGAGTGCTTGTTTCTTTGGGCGAAGCGCCGAGTAGACCCGCTGGGAGAGCCGCGCATGTGCGAAGTCGCGGAATGCGACCGCGCGGCCGTATCGATGAGGCGGGAGGTGATCGAGTCCCCCGTTCCCTCAGAGCTTGGGCGTATCAACCGCGAGCCTGGCCCCCAGCACTTCTTCTGTGCTCGGCACGACGCCGAGTACGAAAGGCGCGGGCGTAAGAAGCGGCGGAGCCGCCACGAGAGGTCCAGTTGGCCCGGCGAGGCGGGGAGGTAGTCGTGGCTGAGCTGCCTGATCGCTGCAAGGACTGCGTAGATCTCGCTTCGGTGCGGTCGTCGCTCGTTCAGGGCTGGGGCTGCGCGCACGGCAAGTCCCCGCTGCAGGAGTCGCTGAACGACCGGGGCGGGGAGGGCTGGATAGAGGATCCGTACGACCCTCCGCCCTGGTGGTGCCCCCAGAGACAAACAGAGGACCGTGATGCCGACTGATCTGCCTATCCCCGAGCCCCCGCCACCGAAGAAAGACCCGCTCGTGTCCATCTCGAGCAACCTCGGCTGCATGGTCTTCTTGCTCTTCTTGATCTGCGTTATGCTCGGCTTGATCACCTACAAGCTGTACACGGGAGGATGAGATGCGACAGCCTGGTTCGATCTTGCTCGAGTCGTGGCGCGAGATGCAGAAGCACTACCGCTACCCCACACTGCTGCGCTACGCCGAGATGGCGGCCAAAGCGAGCGGCGGCCACCCAGTCCAACAAGCAGCGCGAGCGTGGCTTGCAAGGCGCGAGCAGGACCGAGCGCCTGACTTCGTGAGGGCTTCGGGCGACGTGGTGTGCAATGCTTGCGGTAAGAAGTACTACGATCACCCAATGGATCGAACCGTGCTCTCGTGGAACGGCGAGCCGTTCCTGAACGTGCTGTGCGACGGCTCGAGGGTGAAGCTGTGAAACCCTAGGCTGGTAGCGGTTCCGTTGCGATCCCCTCCCCAATCGGGTAGCCTAGCTCCCCATGGACAAGCTCGCGCGCTGCAAACAAATTCTCGAAGGCGTTGAACCCACAACCGAGGCCGCAGGCTCCATCAAGCCAGGCAAAACCGCGCCCATCGAGTACATCTACGACCACCCGACCCAAGGGAAGCTGTCGATCCGCTATTCAGGCCAGGGAAAGGGCTGGTTCGTCAGCAACGCAAAGATGAAGGTGCTCGCCTCTGGGCTTCTGACGGGGCTGACGCCGATGGCCAACCCGAAAGTGGCGAAGCTCATCAAGAACGCAGTCGACAAAGAGCTAGCGCTCATCCTGAAGTACGGGGAGCCGGACTGATGTAGCCTGTTGGAGGGTTCTACAGTAGGGTGAGGCTATGGCAACTCGAGAATGTAAGATCTGTGGCCGCGAGCGAGACCTCGAAACCAAGTTCGAAAAGGCGCCAGGCAAGGACGAGCGTAAGTTCGTCTGCGTCACGTGCACTGAAGCTATCAAGACGCAGAAGGCGCCGTCGCCGTAGTAGAGGAGATCGCAGGCCTATGGTAGGCTGGCGTTGCTATGGCGGACTCTCTTCTCGAGCATCGGCTGCGCGAGTGCCGGCAGATCTTATCCGAAGCCTACCCCACGCCCCAGCACGAGCTGCTCACCGAGGCGGACGTCATCAGCGACGTCACCAAGAGCCTGTTCTCGCTCGCCAAGCACAACAAAGGACACTGGAAGAGCGAGAAGCAGGCGCGCTTCCTACTCAGTCGGATGAAAGGGCCGTTCTTCAAGGACAGCTCGGCCGACGCGTGGGCCAAGAAGCAAGGGCACGACGGGCGCGCGTTCACGCTGATGCAAGCGCTCAAAGGCTTCGGCAAGTACGACCCCAGCAAAGTCCGCTACTCGGCGCACGTGTTCGTGGTGGACAACGGCGGCGTGGTGGCGATCGGCAAGATCAAAGTCCTGCACCCGAAGGGCGACGAGAAGGCCACAACGCTGGCTTGGGATAAGGTCGAGACGAAGTTCGAACGGAAGGTCCCGCCTTCGATCGTGGTTGACCTGGCGTCCGAGAAGAAGGCGCAGGTGGCCAAGAATCAGCCCGACATCGACCTGCTCAAGAGCATTCCCGGCTGGGAGGGCAAGGACATCCTCGTCAGCTTCCTGCGGCAGCTCGAGAAGGGCCGTACGCTCAGCTCGAAGCAGCGCTACATCCTGCAGAAATTCCTGCCGGACGAGACGGTGTTCTCGAAGGACAAGGCCGAATGGCAGAGCGGGTGGGATCAATTCATTTCGGCGATCTGCAACAAGCTGATGCCCGCTATCCTCAAGCTGACAGGCGGCAAGGATGGCATGGAGAAGTCCTGCACCAAAGCAGCGGCCGACCTCAAAAAGAAGGGCTGGACGTCCAGCTGGCTCGGCAGTCAGCTGCTCTGGGATGTGGGCGACGTCACCGGCTACAAGACCCCGGACCTGATCATCTACGGCGACGCGTCCGAGCAGCTGTACAAGCAGGTCCAGAAGGGCATCAAGGCCAAGAAGCCGACGAAGAAGGCGCTCTTTGCGATCGAGTTCGCTATCCGCTCTGGACAGAAGCTAAACGGCATGAGCAACTCGGCGATCGAAAAGAAGCTGCAGAAGCGCTACGGGAGTAAGTGATGAACCGTAAGATCAACAGGCTGCTGGAGGGCATTCGGCGCGAGTTAGGCGAGCACGGTTTCGGCGCCTCTTCGCCTCCACCCATACCGAAGGGCACGCGAACCGCGAAGATGTGGTCCCAGGTAGGAAACGCACCCGAGACTGTGGTGGATGCGATCCACGACTGGATGCAGCAGATCAACGTGGGCCGACATCCTTTCATCGGAAACCCCCAGAGCGTTCCGTCTTCGGCCGAGATGAAGCAGCTGCCCGGCGACAAGGGGAAGCTCACGATCACCTTCAACCAGTGGAAAGACTACCAGGGGATTCTTCGGGGCGTCTCGAAGGAGGCGCGCAAGAGGGTGGGCCGACTGGGACAGATCGACCGAGTCACATACCAGGACGACATCACGCAGGGCGAGCCTTTGGTGATCGCCGTAACCTTCAAGCCGTAGAGCAGGATCATGAACAAGCTATTGCAGGAGCAGCGCATTCTGGCGGGCATCGAGAGCCGCTACCACGACCGGACGTTGAGCGAGGCGCGGGTGTTCATGGATACCGGCAAGCCTCCGAAGAAGCTGCTGAACGCCTTCCGCGGTTTGGATCAACGCTTGTCGGTGGTGGTACGGAAGAAGGATCCGGAAGCGCTGCACGAGGCAATTAAGGCCATACTCAGCGCTCTGGTGGACGTCACCAGCGGCGTATGGACGTGGAAGAAGGGCAACGACGGCCATCTATCTGAGGTGGCGTTCAAGGTCATGGACGCGTTCAACGGGGCTAGAGAGATCATCGCCTACCAGACGGAGATCGGACCCAACATCCTGTGGGCCGGTCTCAAGCACGCGCCGAAATGGCTGCGGCAGAGCATGCCTGCGGTGGAGCGCGCCAAGAACATGCCCGAGCTGTTGAAGGCTGCGGGCGAGGTGGGAAGCGACGTCGCGGGCATCGTGCAGACGGCTTACGGCCGCGGCGGCAACGGGAAGAAGGCTCGAGACAAGCTGATGGCGGGCGCCAAGCTTGCGCCGACCGAAGAAGAGGTGACCAAGTGGCTGGTGACGCCTCAGAGCGAGGAGCCGCCGAAGAAGCTGACGGGCGAGCTGGCGTTGCTGAGCGACATCGTGAATCGGGGGCGCGCGGCCACGGGGCGGGCTGATCCTTCGATCTACATCAGCGCCGAAAACGCAAAGCACTTCGCCTCGCTGCTGTCGAATGGCTACATCGAGGCCTACGCTCGGACAACCGGCGAGGGCTCGAAGATGGCTTGGCGCGGAGAAGGCCCGGAGCTGCTGGGCAGGATCGAAAACCGGGTCATGGGCGGCCGAGGCGTCGCGCCTATCCTCCCCGGGCAGGCCAAGGAAGCCGAGAAGCTGTTGAAGGACGACTTGATCGAAGTGTACGCCAGCGCCACGTCAGACGGCGAGCGCAAGTACGACACCGAGTACCAGAAGCTGAAGAGGCGCTAGGACCATGAACAAGCGGATCAACAGCCTTCTGGAGGGCATCCGACGAGAGCTGGGCGAGGCTGCGCCGGCCACGAAGCTGAGCCCGAAGGCCCAAGCCTTCTTCGACGCCTACATCGCAGGGACGTGGAAAGAGAACCACAACGGCATCCAGAAGATCTTGCAAGCCCTAGGCTCCAAAGAGCCCGTCGATACAGGCATGCACGTCGGGCGCGCCATCGTTACCCGGCTCAACAAGCCCGGCGGCAAACACAAGCACGGCACCGTCTCGCTCAAGTCCACAGAAGGCTACGGCAACGACAAGGTCGACCTCATCATCCTCGCCGACAAGCTGAAGCGAGCACTCAAAGAAGTGCCCTGGTGCGCCCACTGCTGAGGCAAGAAGGCCCTCAGCGCGCGCCCTCGCCCGAAACGCCCTCTGACCCACCCTGGCGCCCGCAAACGGCACAGAAGCCGACCTCGAGCGAGCTAGAGCCCATCGGCAACTTGGCCCGAACCATCGCCTGACCGCAACATAGGACTCGAGGCCCCAAGGCCCGAGCTGCGGCCACAACCTCGCCTTGGCCCGACCCAAGGAAAGCAGGAGCATCGGGGATGGTATCGGCTGGGGCCGGAGGTGGACGTACGGTCGACATGGCGCGAAGCGGCGGCCTACCAAGAGCGCGAGGACTAACCCCCACAGAGCCCAACACACAGATAGGCGGCAGGAGGGAGTAGCACAGGATGAGAGGAAGGGGGAGGGAAGGGGAGGAAGAGGGGAATGGTATTCGAAGGTGGGAGCGACCATGTGGTCGGGTCCGGCGGATAACGGTGCTGAGATCAGCCGAGGATCGAGCGATCTCTAGCACCCCCAGAAAAGCCTATAAAACAAGGGGGTTCCAGCAACGCGTGGCAGTGTCTCGTGTGGCCAGTTCGGAGATCAAGGGCAGAGACGGCTGCTCTACCTCCGCCAAGTACCCCAGTAAGCCCCCAAGAACCCCCCAAGAACCCCGATTTAGGTCTGGAGTCTGGAGTTTTCCCCGGCAGGGGGAGGGGGGGTACCTAAGTCCGCGGAAATATTCGTGCCAACCCAGTTCTGGCACGGTCTTTGACCCACAAGAAGCGTGCCAACCCCCTCAGCCAAGAATCGTGCCAGTCTCCAATGATTACGGGAGTTTACCCTACCGCTGGCCCGAACTCGCGGACTGCGCGGTGCAGCCGTACGTGCTCTTTGGCGGGCAGGACCTGCAGGTTCTCGGGTCGGTTGTTCCAGGGGTTGAAGTCCTTGTGGTGGACGTGGTTGCCGGCGAAACCGTAGCCGTGGTCGCCGGTAAGCCCCATCATCATGCGGTGCAGCGTCGCGTACTTACCTTCCCCTACACGGAGCGCGAAGTGGGGGCCGAGCATGATTAGTTGTGTATCTGCGTGCACTTGGCAGTACCCAGGAGCGCCGAGCACGAGGTCCTCACACCCGACAGCTACGCAGGGGTAGGCGTCCAGCTGGGGCCAACGCGCAAGCCACCAAGGCAGCAGCTTATCGCGGCGTTCCGTGACGAACTCGCGGTGCCGCTCGATTACCTCCTCGGGGGTCAGAGGCTCCGGGGCGCCGCGGACTCGCTGCTTGTATAGCCAGTCCCCTGTTCGGGCTAAGTCCTCGAATCTTTTACCGTCCGAGCCTCGGTGGTGCTGCCGTACAGTGCTCAGCTTCAGCCCGACCGCGTCGGCGAGGTCCTGGTAGGTGTAGGAGAAGCGGCGCGGCCCCCGCTCCCGGTGCTTATAATTCGATCTCGGGTCGTCTGGGTGCATACCTGCCAGTCTAAATTGTAAGGTACAAGTTAGACAAGGTTTTTCCTTAACCCTTGTAAGTGTGCAGAATCAGCTAATCCGATCTTTTTCAACCACGCCCGCGCGGCCCTAAACCATTCGTTTCGGCCGACCCGCCCAATCCGATCACTTCACGCCCCCGCCCGGAAATACCGCTCCCGTATTTCCTGCAAGCCTCGCCCGCACCCACTTGACAATCGCCAGGCGCAGCGGTAGGGTTTACCTCACTGCTGGTGTACCGGGTTGGTCTCGCGTTGGTCCGAGGGCGAGCTGGGCAGCGCGGCAGGGAGAAGTACAGAGCTGGGCTCGGGCGGCAGCTCGGGGGGCTGAAGGGCAGTCCGCTTGCGAGCAAGAAAGAACGAGAGCGGTCGGGCTCGAGAGGGCTCGGCCGTTTTCTTTGGGCCGCCTCGAAAACTCCCTCCCGCCGACCATAAGGAATTTTGCGGAAGGGTAAGAATTCTTACACCTCCTCGCGTGAACGCACCCGGCCCGCTGCTGCAGCTACGGCCACAGCTGGGCGCGAGCCCCTGCTCAGCGAAAACTTCCCCAGCGTCACCTCGGGCTACTCGGCCGCCCAAGCGCCGCGGAAACAGCGCTGCGTGAACACCCCCTCCCCACAACCAGGCCGTTCACGCAGCAGGGTGTGCTCCAAAGTCCTACCTTGCGTGAACACCCCCTCCCCTGTTCACGCAGACCCTGCCCGGAGGCCCTCCCGTGAACACCCCCACAGCCCTCGGGGCACCTTGGGAGTTTTGCCCAGGCCTGCCCACTACCCGGCGGAAGGCCCCTCCCAGGCCCAGCAGCCCCCTGAACGCCCTCCCGGAAGGCCCCCAGACCTTGCCCTACCTGCCGTGAACGGCCCTCCAGACCCTCCTGCAGGCCCACTACGACCCCTCCCCAGCGCCCCCAGGACCTCCCACAAGCCCCGGAGGGCTCGACAAGGCCCCTCTTTCTGCCCTGGAAGCCCCCTCTAGAGCCTTTCGGAGCCCCCAGGAGGCCTAGATACCCCCTCCAGGAAGGCCTTTTTAGGCCCTTTTTAGGCCCCTGGAGAGGCATAGGTCCCCTCTGGGTGGGGTATAGGACTACATTGTAGGTCTTTAGGAGCATATATGCCTACACCGGAGGCTTTTGTAGGCAAAAAGATGCTCTGGGGGCCTTAAAGGGGGCTAAAACTGATGTTTTGGCATGGTTTTTGGCGGCTTTTTTGGCATGTTTTTTGGTAGATCGAAAACTTCCGAAAACTGCGACAATCTCTCCGCTTCAGGGAGTTTAGCGCCAAACTCCGAATTCCAGAGCCCTGTAGCAACCACCATGGACCCGGACTACAATTGTTGACGGCATCCCCCGAGCTGGTATGATGGGGGGCATGGCAGACGTAGACTTCGTGGTGGTGTGGGAGATCAAAAACGATCACGGATGGCGCGGCTTCTTCACCGATAAGCGTGTGGCGGAGAGCTTCGCCGAGCTGTACAACCAACCCGTTCCAGGAACGAGCCCGGAGAAGTGCTACGGGTGTGATCATGAGCCCGGCCTGCACCTCGACTCCTGCAAGTGGGCTAAGGACGTCGAAGCCCGAAGAAAGGTCCGCTTCAAAGTAGTCGAGCGTAAGGCCGTCGAGGTAAGCTACGAAGGCTCGCCAGGTTGCTCGGCCGGGACCGACTACTACCTGCTCGCTGAGCCCGAGCCCATCCCCATCGATTCGGCCATCGGGCCTGACGGGAAAGAGGTCTCGCTCGAGGAGCAGCGCAAGCAGGCCCTCGCCAAGCTCACGCCTCATGACCGGGCACTGCTAGGGGTTGGCTGATGGGGAGCTTATCGGACTCGACGGAACGCCACTGTAGGTTCCAGCCAGAGCAGACAGGAGGGCGAAAAAAGCAAGGGACCGAAGGCGAAAAAAGCGTGAGGTGCCTACGATCCTCGCTTCGCTCGGTAAAGGGTGTGGTAGGCTGGGGGGCATCATGTCAAGAGAGCTACGAGAGCAACACGAGCTGGCAGGCATCACTCCGCGCTATTCCGACTGGAAGGTGAACGGAGACGAGCAGCTCAGCGAGGCGAACATCCCGCCGGCCAAGAAGATGCTCGAGACCTGCATGAAGGAAGCGAAAGCAGCGAAGGCAGCTCTCGGGAAGGTGCAGGCGGCGATCAACTTGGGCTATGACGAGCCCGGGTGGAACGAGATGCAGCACGAAGCTCTGCAGAAGCAGCTGGATGGAATCTTGGAAGCCGTCTCGGAAGCACTCGGCGCCGTGGGCAAGGTGCAGAGTAGATCTTCTACGGCCAAGGTGACGGCCGGGCGCTAGCGGTTGCGCTCGATCCCCCCATTCGTTAAGCTCGGAGCCATGAGCAGCAAGGCACAACGAAGACTGGACGAGTGTAGGCGGATCCTGGGGCTCAAAGAGGCGTCCGGAGGGAAGCTCGATCTGCAAGCCAACGCTTTCGACCAACTAAAGAAAGCAGTAGATGTGCAGATCAAGATGTACAAGGACTACCTCAGAACCCCCGACCAGAACCGACGCGCTGGCGGGGCCTACCTCAGCCTGATGAACATCCTGGACGTCGCCAGCTTCCTCGCTGCCGGACCGCTCGATGATCCCCAACTCGCCACCCAAATCAGACTCGCCGCCAGAGGCGCAGGGAAGAACGGCGGCGAGATGATGAGCAGGTCAACTAGGCGCTAGTCCTCGAAGATCGGATTCCGGCTCAGCGTGGCGGCGAGGTCCGAAGCGTGGTGCCATAGCCCGGTCACCTCGTCCAGCTCCGCTAGCACTTCGGCGAGAGTGAAGATCTTACCGCACTTGCTGCAGCGCGCCCGCTCGAAGCCACCGGATGATGTGATCTCCGCCTTCACCGTCTCGATCGCTCCGTCGCAGTCGTCTCTGAAACACTCAGCCATCGCTCGGCCCCCAGCTGCTCGGGTCCGTCCAAAAGCTGTTGTCCGCCACGACCTCAGCGCCCTTACTCTCAGGGCTCGGCGAAGGACAAGGACGCGGAGGGATGATCCCTTCGAGCACTTCCTCGCACGCCGCCATCGCGGCTGCCTGCGCGCCCCTTAACGCCCGCTCCGGCTGGATGCGGTACAGGTGCCCTCGGGCCATTATCAGAACGCGTGTTGCTGCCTCTCTGATGGGGTGCCAGTAGCCTTTCTTCAGTCGGCCGCACTGCATGAGGTCCAGGGCTCCGCGGACAGCGTCGCGGGCGTCTACGAGCGGCTGGCGCAGCTCGTCTAGATCTCGAGGCAACAGCTCGAGGCTCTCGTCCAGGGCTCGGGGCAGGTCGCTGCCGCCTTCAGGATAGACCTCGGCGGGCGGTGGAAGCTCTAGCTTGGGGTCTGGTGGGAGCGAAGGCAGATCTGGAATGCGGCACTTGGGGATCAAAAAGCCCTCCGCCGACTTCGAGATGTTCTCCAGTCGCTGCTCCCTACGCCATCGCTCCGCGTACTCCAGCTCAGAAGGAGCTAGGGCGCTCTCCCGAAGGTAGCTGTAGCGCGCTTCGAGGTCGAACTTCGCGAGCGATACCCACAGGTCGTCGCCGACTACGCGACAGAGCATTCGATCCCCCTCGCAAGCAACGGAGAGCAGCTTGTACGGGACCGTGTTGTGAGCCTTCGCTACCCATATCTGCCCCGGGGCTACGCGCTCCTGCCGCGCAAGCCACTCAAGCCTGTGCTCCTCGTCGGCCGGACCGAGCACGATGCTGTCCTGCCGGTAGAGGTAGGCGCGTAGGAAGTCCTGGACGAAGCTGATCCGATTCAAGTGCCTGCCAGGCGATCCCCACGCCCGATACAAGACCCGCCCCTCGTAGACAGCCAGGACCACCACCCGGTCGTTGCTGTACAACGAGTGCCAAACCGCACCCGGCTCGCTCAGGGCAACCGTTGCCTCCATAGTCCTCGGGCCGAAGCCCCCATCGTCCGGCGTCATCGTTCTTCGCTCCTTCTCGCTCGCTCCAGCTCCGCCTTGACCGCCGCGACGACAAGGGCGTTTCGTTCTCGAGCTTCCCAGCCGGCTTCGAACGCCTTGCGCGCCCAGTCCCGAGCAGTCCGCAGATGTAGCTCCTCCTTGTACTCTTTCTCGCCGTACCAGGCGTCGAAGGCTTCGCGCATCGTTGTCATGATCTCCTCGCTCGCTCCACCAACTTGCCCAAACGCTCCACCGTCTCGGGCTGCAGCTCCGTCCGTTTGACAACGTCGATCCTGATACACCATTGGTCTTCGTACGTGCGCTTGCTCCGAGGTGCCGCCTTGATGTAGCCCGTCACTAGACTCGCAGGGTTGTCCCAAGGCACTATGCCCGGGAAGTCGGGGTCTGCGTCGTCCGCCGCGAAGATGGCCGCAGCCATCTCCTCGAAGGTCTCGTGTGTCGGCTCTATGATCCTCATGGCGATCCCTAGTCCAATACGTTGCTGGGAATGATGTGCGTCATGCGTCCCGTAGTCTTGCTGAGAGGCGCAGATTCCCAAGGCTCGAGCGTCGCAGGTCCGTCCTTCGCTCGGCGGATGGCCGCCGTGTGCGACCGGAACGAGGCTTCCGTCTCGACCATCACTAGAGCCTGCTCCGTCCGGAGGTGCTCGGGCCAGTCCTCCAAGGACTCGGGCAGCGTCTCTAGCTCCTCCTCGTTAGCTCTACCCATCCAGGCTTCCAGCGCCGTCACCGCAGCGTAGGCGTTGGTCGCCCTAGCGACGAGCCGCGCCCCCGCCATGAGCTGCTCCTTGTCGGGCATCACACCGTCGATTGCTAGGGAGGCTGGGGAGATCAAAGTCACGAAGGGCTTGTCCGCCTCCTTCCCGTCAGGGTGTGTTCGGGCCACCAGTATGATCTGCGGTCCCATCTTCGCCGCGAAGCCCTCCCGTACAGCGCCCTCTAACAACCTCTTGGCCGTGTCCACAGCCGTCTCTACCAAAGTGTCTAGCTCGTCCGTCGTCATCTCTTACTCCACCAACAACATCTTCTGCTCAGACTCCGCCGCGGCTTCTGCCTCAGCCAACCGCTCCTCGAAGTCTCCGTCCAAGTCTACTTCGATCCTCTGCTGCCGCACGCTCTGCTTC
>Ga0180437_10005237_pt1 | contig 17862 bp, 11 predicted proteins | sample SS_ome_4_FD_132410 | JGI IMG/M metagenome (GOLD analysis project Ga0180437, IMG submission 132410) | Hypersaline lake sediment archaeal communities from the Salton Sea, California, USA - SS_3_D_1 metaG | ecosystem: Environmental > Aquatic > Non-marine Saline and Alkaline > Hypersaline >... | reverse complement strand
GTCCCGGCCGTTCTTTACACAGTCGCAAGCCCGGGTAGAGGCCGGGAAGCTCGACCCGCTTGTCAACCCGGTTCGTGTTGACCTATCCCCGTATCAAGGCCGGGACGTATCGGTCCGGTGGCGTTTGCGCTGCGACGTAGAGCCGAGCCCGCCCGCCGCTATAGGGACCCTGAGCCTTCATCGGAAGCCGAGTCCCGAGCAGCAGACGCCCCATATCCTTTTCATCTGCTCGGACGCGCACCGGTATGACTATGCCTTTGGCCAGGACGAGCAACTTATGCCTCGACTGCAGGGCCTGAAGAGCGGCGGGACGCTGTTCACCCATGCGTACACCAACGCAAGCTGGACGCTCCCTTCAATGACGTCCGTCCTGACAGGACTTTCGCCCCGGTATCACCTTACGGGCCGCATGGCAGAAAGCGGGCCCACGCAATTGAAAGGTCGAGAAGCCGAACCGGGCGAGTTTAAAACCAATATCGGCCCGAAGTATTACATCCTGGACGCCTATCCCGAGCGGCTCGTCTCTCTGCCCGAGTATCTGCGCGACGTTGGCTATAGGACGGCCGTGGTTACTGCGAACGGGTTCTATATCATCTCGGGGTTGCTGGTGGATGAAGCGGATATCATCTACGACATAGGAACAAAGCCGGGCGACCATACCAATCGGGCCGCCTTTGAGGTCTTGGACGCGTTGGGGAGTGCAACGCCGCTGTTTCTTCTTGTCCATTATATGGACGCACACGAGTGGGGGGCGTGGTATGTGGACGCAGGGCGTCAGGAAGCCCTGAGCGGAACGCGAGACCCAAACTCGAGCGTCTATGCCGCCGCCGTCAGGGCTACCGACCAGTTCATCGGCCAACTGTTGGACAGGTGGCGGGAGACTATGGGCATCGAGAACAGCCTGATCGTTTTCTTTGCGGACCACGGTGAACATATATGTGAACCCGACCCGGATTGGTACGTTCTTCGTGGCCACGGCGGCACCATGCAAGAAATCCTCCTGCATGTTCCTCTACTGATCAAGTTTCCCGCATTTCTTAATATTGCTCCGGACGAAATTGACACCCCGGTCTCGCTTATCGACCTTGTCCCGACCGTTCTCGACCTACTGGACCTCGAATCACAGGCGAAACTCATGAACGGCCAATCGCTGATCCCCGTCGCGAGGCGCCGGAACGCTGAGCAACGCTACCTTTTTGCAGACTACCAACTCTACTATGGCGAAAAGGCCAGTGTGAGGCACGGCCATCACAAACTCGTCCTAGATTTCGATAATGACAGAGAGCGACTCGTTGATACCGAGATGCCCTTGACGGACAAAGGAGAAGCCGGGCAGATAGTTTTCGACGCGAAGGTTCGCGCCGACTTGCTGCGGGCGTTTCGAGAGTATTGTGCTGGTGCTCGCAACCGGACGGCAGGTCTGAGGTCCACCCATGTGATTGACCCGCAAGACGCCGAGGAGCGGTTGAAAGCAATGGGCTACTTCGAGTAGGCATTGCTGTCCCCCCGGCCTTCACACCCGTCTCGTTGGCTCCCTGCCCTCCGCTTATGGGCTGTACGCGAACCTGGGCTCCGCTTTGATAATGGTTCTCATCTCAGGGAACCGCTTCTTGAACTGCTCCTGAATCGAGCGCGCAACATCGTAAATCTCCTGTTCGCTCGCCTCCTGTGTCAACACAATGTCGAACACGACGTTGCACCGCTCGGCTTGGCACCCGACAATCCGAAGGTCATGGTAAGAATGCACTCGCTGGTCTTGTGCCGTGATCTCGGTTACGGCCCGTTCGATTTCGCCGTACCTGGGATGTTTGGTGTTAAGCGGGTCTACGTGGGCAATGGCGGTCCCTGGGAACTCTCGCGCGACGGATTCCTCGACGGATTCGGCAAGGGCGTGCAAGTCAAACGCAGATCGGCCATCGGACACCTCGATGTGAAACGACACGATGTTCGTGCGGCCATACTGATGGAAAATGATGTCATGGACGCCCAACACCCCGGTGTGGGATTTTGCCAAGTGCTCAATTCGTTTCAGCGTCTCCCGGGACGGCGCCTCGCCCAACAAGGGCGCCACCGCCTCCTTGGCGATCCGGTAAGCAGAATACGCGATGATCAAGGAGACCAGGATACCCATGATGCCGTCTACCCGATTGAAGCCGAACCGGCTACCTTCAGGGCCACGACGGCCAGTGCCGTGGCGACAACGTCGCTCCGATGATGGAGGGCATCGGCACGGAGCGCCTGCGAGTCTATGATGTCGCCCAGCGCGTAGGCAAACCGCGCCAACAGTTCTTTGATGGCGATAGTCCCAATTATCAACACAATCACGCCTATCGAGGCCGTGGCCGATGACGGCTCAAGCGTGCTGCGAACGGAGCTTCTCAGCAATTCGAAGGACGCCTCGAAGAGAAGAAGCGCGACGACAAGCGCCGCAATCGATTCCATTCTGCCGTGGCCGAATGGATGCTCTCTATCCGAGGGTTTTCTGGCCACTCTGAATCCGACTATCACTACGATCGACGTTGCCGTGTCGGCGATTGTGTGGACCGCGTCGGCGATCAACGCAATGCTGTTGATGAGTAATCCCACGCTGATCTTGACGCCAAACAAGAGCGTGTTGACCACGATGCTGGTCCAGCCCTCGAGTGCCCCATACCGCGAACGCACCCCGAGGCTGTCAACCTGGTCGTGGTCCTTGATCAGTCGTGCAGCGGCCCAGCGGGTGAATGCCGTCATTGGCTTGCGTTGCTTGTCATCAGAAGGAGACATCTTCCTTGTGCTCGACCCCCGGTTGCGGCGCCTACACTCGGCCGCCTGTGGGTTTCAACCATCACAGTGTACGTTGATTGAACGTGAAACGCCACACCGAAAATTCCCAGGGCGCATACTTACACCGCAGGGCTACCTCAATAGGCGTCCAGCACGCCCTCGAACTCACGCTCGATGGCGCAATCGCGGCAAAACCGGCGTATGCGGCCTGCGTCCGGCTTGCGACAAATGGCGGCGTCAATCGGCGGCGTTTGGACGGATTATCGAGTTCGCACTCCTAGTGTCCGGAATGCGAAATCTCTTTAGAAGATCGCCCGCGTTTCCTTTTGGAGCTTATGTCGGCGGTAGGTGTCCCCACGCGTCATTGCGAGGAGTCTTCGACGAAGCAATCTCCTTAGGAACACGCAAAGAGTCGTATCGAGAATCGAAGGAGATTGCCGCGTCGCTCGAGGACTCGCTCCTCGCAATGACGGGAGCGCATCGCCGCTGGTGACTCTGTAAATGAACTTCACGCTCAGCACACTGGTGTTTACATGGGTGTTCTGCTAGGTTTAGATTTCGGGGATGAAACCCAAGACATTGTGAATGTTCTCAAGCATAGGGCGTGCGCGGTCACGTGCTTGCTCCGCGCCGTGTCTCAGCATCGTCTCCATAGCCTTCTCATCACCACGGATCGCGCGATACCGCTTCTGAAGCGGCTTGAGAAACGCTGTCACGGCATCAGCAAGTTCTTGTTTGAACCGCCTATAGCCTTTTCCGGCAAAGCGTTCTTCTATCGCCCCGTAAGACTCCCCCGTGACGCATGAGAGGATAACGACTAGGTTTGCGATCCCGGGACGCGACTCGTCGTAGGCGGCCGAGCAGCCGGAATCCGTAACGGCGCGCTTGATCTTCCGCCGAACCGTGTCGGCATCGTCCAATAGCGCGATGTAGTTGTTCGGGTCCGTATCGGACTTGGACATCTTCTTGAGCGGCTCCTGGAGGCTCATGATCCGTCCGCCGACATCGGGCACGAAAGGCTCCGGGATCGTGAAGACGTCGCCGTAGCGTGCATTGAACCGGCTTGCGAGGTCGCGCGTCAGTTCAAGATGCTGCTTTTGATCGTCGCCAACTGGGACAAGCTTTGTGTCGTAAAGCAGAATATCGGCGGCCATGAGAACCGGGTAGTCGAAGAGGCCGGCGCTGATATTCTGCTCGGAACGCGAGGCCTTTTCTTTGAACTGGTGCATCCGGTTCAATTCACCCATGTACGTGAAGCAGTTCAGAATCCAAGCGAGCTGTGCGTGGGCGGGGACGTGGGACTGCACGAATACGGTATTCTGGTCGGGATCGATTCCGCAGGCGATGTAGAGCGCCAGGAAATCGTAGCAGCGCGCGCGAAGCTCTGCGGGATTCTGCCGAACCGTGATTGCATGCAGATCCACAAGCGGAAAGAGACAGTCGTATTGCCCCTGTAACGTAACCCAGTTTTTGATCGCCCCGAAGTAGTTGCCAACCATCAGGTTCCCAGACGGCTGTATCCCGCTGAGCAAGACGGGCTTCTGCTTTCTGTCGCCCATCGTCCAGTCTCCTTCTCATGTGTGTGTTGAAACGCCGCGAAATAAGAAAACCGCGGCACCTGTTTGCCGCGGCTGTATAAAAGAAGTGCCGCGGCCTCCCGAAGGCAACCGCGGCCGATATGCAAAGCTATCGTGTCGGCGGCTGCCCTAGGAACCGCGCCACCACCAACCGGTGTGTTGAATTCTCGTCACGTATTGGAGCATGGTCTCAATCCTTGGTAGTAAACTCAACCAACCGATGATATCGCGCGCCACGCGACAAGTCAAACAAGCCGGGCGATTATTATCCCCGGCGCATTTTCCCCACGGATGAAGCATTTCAGTGCGAGCCGGCGCTGATTGCGCCGAATTTTTCTTTGTCGGCATTGTGTGAAGGAAGCAGAAGGCGCCTGCGCCACGTGTCATTCGGACGCGGGAATCTCCTGGCCTAGCCGTTGCCGCAGACACCAAATAAGATTCCCAATCAAGTTGGGAATGACATAGGCGGCTTGCCCTAATCGCCGGGTAAGCATGAGCGAAAAGCGGGGACTGACGCAAGCGAGTCCGCCTGCGGCGGACCTCAGGCGGGGGAGCGAGACGTGTCCCTGGTTCTTCGCGATCACCGCGCCGGTGCCTAAGGGCATTCACCAAACACCTGCACCGACTATTGAGGGTACGCTTGGCGTCGACTTACCCGGCGATTACGGGCTTGGCCGTTAGTTGTCTCGGTTTCCGGAGTGGGCTATGCTTGCGTCGAAAAAGCTCCGTGGCGATGGGAGAAACACAATGAATGTACACTTGCTGATAACGCTCTCGTGCGCGGGGTGCCTGTTCGCTTTGTCGAGCTTGTGCAGAGCCGATGAGATGGCAAGAAGGCCGAGTCCGGACGGCGGCGCTAGACGCTTTCTGTTCAATAATGATGGGACGAATCTGTTTTTCCGTGCGGATCTGACCCTCGAACTCATTCACGCGCACGTGGACGAGTGTCCGAAGGAAATTACCACGTACCTGTTGTGCCCGAACGGCTATCAGAAAATGATGTATCCAAGTCGGCACGAGGAAATGGTTATTGTGCCGGCGTTCCGCAAATTGGTCGAGGAGGGCGTCGATCCGTTCGGCGCGTTTCTCGAGCGGGTCAAGCAGCGCGGATTCGAGACGTTCGTCACGTTCCGGATAAACGAAGTGCACAATGTCCATACGCCCGCGTTCGAACAGCTCAGCGATTTCTGGCGCGCCCATCCCGAGTACCGCGTCGAGCGCGGCGAGAAGCCGAAAGACTGGATGGCGCAGTGCCTGGATTTCTCGCTCGAACCGGTCCGAGAGTATACGCTTGCCCTGTTGCGCGAGATTATCGAGAAGTACGACATCGACGGCATCGAATTGGACTTCATGCGGTTTCCCCGACACCTGAGCGGCATCCCCGGCGAAGTCTGGGAGAAGCGCGGCGACTTGACCGAACTCGTCGCACGGACACGCGCCGCGGCCGACGCGCGCGCCGAGCAACGCGGTAGGCCGTTCCTGGTGGCCGTCCGGATTCCCACGAGTCTCGTGGGCTGCAGGCACCTGGGCGTAAACGTTGCCGAGTGGACGCGGCGTGGCCTGGTCGATTTTGTGACGGTGTCGCCGTTTCTATCCACCGACTTCTTCATGCCCATCGAGGAAGTGCGCGAGGCCATGGGCGGCCATGCCGTGCCGATCTACGCCGGGATCGAGTTTGGCTACAGCGGCAATGCGCATTCCGAGGCGTCGATCCGCGCCGCAGCGCTCGGGCTATACGACAGCGGCGCCGACGGCATTTACCTGTTTAATTTCCCGTGTTGGCGTGAAGGGAATGTCGAACCGCCATTCGAGTGGTTGCCGCAACTGCGTGACCCAAACCTCATGAAAGGGAAAGGCTTGCTGTTCCCCTTGAACAAGAATATTCACCGCATTCCCAACATCGATCTCCCTGTGCCGCTCCCTATCCACCTCGCGCCGAGTGAAACCGGCACACTCCCCTTGTGGCTACCAGCCTCCATCCGAGCCGACGATGCTGAGCCGGACGCCGCCGTGTTGAAACTCAGCCCCGTCCAAGATCTTGACGTCACCTTCAACGGCGCGAAACTCCAAGGTATACAAGACGCCTTCTCCGTGGCCCCCGGCTTGCTCAAACCTGGCAACAACACAATCACAATGACAAACCACGCAGACGAGGCCGTCATCGTAGACGGCCTCGCTCTCGAGATACGACATACGGAAAGCAGAAGGCCAATCACGAATGGACAGAAATAGGCACAGCCAGGCATAACGGCAAACACAGAGTGTAAGAAAAGGGGATATGGAGATACTGGAGATGGGGAGATGGCCTCTCCCGCGTATCATGATATCCCCCATATCCCCTTCATCTCCTTATCCCCTGTTCTTACACTGACTTGCAGGCCAAGTGTTGGCAAAAGAAGAAGAACTCTGAGATGAGTAGCACGAATATGGACGACTTGTACCTGAAAGGCGAAGTTTACCAGGAGGAGGTCTCCAGTGGATTGCGGCATGAGACCTGAATTCGTCGTTGACCTTGTTACACGGCTCGACTTTCCGAGAGTCGTGGGAACTGACGGCGAAGAACGCGGTTTCGGAGTCGTCAAGCAAGCGCTCGCCGTTTTCGGTGTTGATGCGTGGTTTGAAGAGTTCTCTTCGCCATGGCTTGAGTTCGCTGAAGCCGACTTTTCCCTCGAGGGGGAATGTTTTCCTATTAGGCCGTTAGTCAATCCTGTGTTTGACGGCCCATGGACGCCAGTTGCAAGAGATGCGGATGTTGAGGGGCCTTTGACAGAGCCGACTGACATGCCGCACCCGGCCGAGGGATCCGTTGCCGTACGAACTGAGCTCGACAGAAAGAATCCATGCACGGCAGGGGCATCAGCCCAGTTGTTTGCGTGTCAGCCAGAACAAGGCTTCGTCGCTTATTATTTAGCGGCGGTCGGTGGATTGGGTAGGCCCATGCCGTCCGCTTACATCGACCCGCACCTCGAGAAGTTCCTTGTCGCGAATCTTGGAAGAACATGCCGATTCCGCTGGGTTTCGAGGGATTGTACAAAGACGCTTCGGAATCTCGTGGCCGAGATAAGGGGCTCCCAACGGCCGGATGAGGTGATTTGTGTCGGCGCCCACATGGACAGTTTCCCCGGCACAGTCGGCGCGAATGACAACGCAAGCGGGTGTGCGAGGCTCGTCGAATTCGCGCGGTGGTTCAAGGAACACCCGCCTCTTCGGTCGATGAGGTTCATTTGGTTCACCGCCGAGGAATTGGATCGACGCGGTAGCCAGGCATATGTGCAAGCACGTGCAGGAGACGCTGACAAAATCGTTCTGTACGTGAATGTTGACGGCGGCGTCAGCGTCGACCACGAATGGCCCCATCTCGGCGAAGCCCACCGCGAGCAAATAAATGCGATCACGGAGGAGTCATTGGCCTCGGTTTGCGTGCCGGAAGGCAGGGGCATTTTCACGCAACCCGAAGAGTTGGATTCCACCAGTGATGCTGCTGCTTTTCAGGACGCAGGCATTCCGGCGATCTTCCTCCCCGGCGGCGGTAAACGTAAGACTCCGGGTGCTCATCCGCACCTGCCTACTGACACGGTAGACAAGTTAGACGTGGCGAATATCCAAGCTTCCCTTCTTTTAGGAACGGCCTTTTTGGATAGGATCCAACAGCACCGGATCGCCGCCGCTGACGTCCAAGGGCCTCCAACATAGGATTCAACGAGAACCTATGCACACGGAATCCGATATTCCTGGGAACGGCCCAGTCGTTGGCAAGCCAATGCAATATGCGCATATCCCTGAGGCTTAATGGATGGGCAAGTGTGCCCAGCCACAGAAATTGCACGAAGAAACTTCGTATGCAGAAGTTGTCTTGCTGAGGGTAAATGGGATGGAAAACGTGCACGACAAACCCGACCCACGGCAGGGCTTTAGCCGGAAGTGGCCTCTCACCCCCTATACTCTGGAGGTTCGGGAGATCCTCGGCCCAGAGCCGCCGTTCGAGACTTCGTGCACCATTGCATACCTGGGCGGATGCACCCTGTCGGGTAGCATCGAAGGCGCCGGTTTGACGCGAAACGGAGAGATCTGCCCGACCCAGTTCAATCTCGCCGTTCGGCTTCGCCGAGCCTTTCCCGGCCAGCCCTTCGTCATCCGGAACTTCGGCGAAGCGGGCGTGACCGCCACGCAGTTTCTTTGTCGGGGCTTTATCGAAAACGTGCGCCAGGTTCTGCCACACCTCGACATCGCCTTTCTGCGCTATGGCATAGCCGACCGAAAACACGAGGGAATACCAAAGACAATCGAAAGCGTCGGCCAGCTTTGCGTCCAGCTTGAGGAGGCATTTACCGGTATTACGATCGTAATCGAAACGGACATGTGGGTCGATTACCCACGCCACTACCTCTTCGACAGAAACCCTCGTTTGGCGCCCCTTTACGAAAAGCTGCGCGACCTGGCAGCATCCGAGGGCTACGCGGTCGTAGACATCTTCGCGAAGGTGGAAGAAGAGACGCAAAAGGGCAACTGGGACTTGCGCCTTCGCAGCGTACCCGTCGAAGGAATCTCCAGCATCGCGGACGATTCGTTTGACGAGCTTTTCGCCGCCGACTCTGCGTTCTTTACCAACATCCACCCGAACGCTCGTTGTTACGGTCTCATCGCCGAGTGGGAAGTTGCGAAACTGAGGGAACTGTTTGGAGATACGCTCCCTCACACATAGAAATAACACAACCACGGGATGCATTCGACGTCGTGTTACGCGTTGCTACACACGAAACCGGTGACCAAAATCGTTGGGGCGGTCAAGACAGGAAAATCACATCACAGATGTTTTCTATGACGATTTCAGCGAAGCGAGAAAGGTCGAATCGTGGACGATGTTAAAGACCTGAGGGAGCTGCGAACGTCGGTCCGAGCGTTTACCATGTACGGCAAGCCAGAAGTGTGCACCCTGAGGCCCTATGATGAGTATCGCTGCATTTTTGTCCATGTCCCCCGCACGGCCGGATTTGCCTTGGCGAAATCGCTCTTCGGCAACGCGGGCGGTTCACATATTCCGGTAGCAACGTACCGTGATATATTCGACGCCGACGAGTTCGAGTCCTATTTAAAGTTTGCGGTGGTCCGAAATCCCTGGGACAGGCTCGTGTCTGCGTATCGCTACATCATGGACGGCGGCGGGCAGGTCGAACACGACCTCGAGATGCAGGCCAAGATCCGCCCGTACGAAGATTTTGGCCATTTCGTCCGATCTTGGCTCGTGCCAAGCGCACTGAAAGACGGCATCCATTTCCTGCCGCAGCATACGTTCATCTCTCTTGATGACGGCGTTGTGCCTCTGGACTACGTTGCTCGCTACGAGACGCTTCCGGATGATTTCCGTTACATTGCCCAACGGTTGGGGATACAGGCGCCCTTGCAGCACTTGAACGCGAGCAACAGAACGGCCTACAAGGACTACTACGACGCGGAAACCATCGACATAGTGGCCGACCTTTACAGCAAGGATCTTGAGTTATTGGGTTACGACTTTGAAAACTCACAATTCCGGCACTGAAGTTAAGGGAATTTCAGGGGAATTTCAGGGGGGAATTTCAGGGACAGACACCTGTTATAGATATTATTAGTGCTATTTCTATTTATTGGGTCAAGTAAACACCCCTTGTTTCCCAAGCATACCAACCCGCAGGACCTGAGCCGAGGTCCGGGTTTGCCAACCCCACGAGCGGCCCCTTGCCCTTTCCCGAGTGCAACAAGACGCGTATATATATTAGGGGCTCATGGTCGGAAGCACCGGCGTAATAGGGGCAGGCGATGGGCGGGAAGGAGGACTGTGCTCAGTCGTCGCGTGCAGTCGTCAAGCCACCATCTCCGGACCCCACGGAAGGCGTACCGCCTCCCGCCCCCGGACATGAGGGCGGCGTCATTCTGCCGTATCAATCGCGATGTTGTCGAGGTGGAACGACGCGCCGCCTTTCGAGTACGACAGGAAGAAGACGCGGAGCAGGAAGTCGAAATCCTTGTGAACGCACGGCAGGTCGTCGAACCGCCGGGTTTCACCGTCGGGCAGCGTCACGGCCAGCGCATACGTGCCGGTGGCGTTTCCGCCGAGACCAATCTGGATCGCGACGTGGATCCACGCGCCGTGCGGCACGGTGAGCAATGTCTTCTCGGCGACAATGAGTTCGCCCGCGCCGTTAAACACGAGGCTGGACCCGATGCTGTCGGTGTTTTTCCTCGCGCGCAGGTCGTTGCGCAGACTCGAACCGGGTTGAAGCAACACATCGTAGCTACAGACCGCCGTGCCCGTTCCCAGCGAGACCCGGTAGGCCATCTCGGGCTCATGGGGACTGCGGGCGGGGCGCGCATCCGTGAATTTCACGCTGTGCTTGCCCGATGCGGCCTTTTCATCCGTCACGCGGATGTGCGACTCGGCGCTCTGGCCCCAGATCTGCACTTTCTCAGGCGGTTCCCCGACGTCTGTCGCCTCGAAATCGTCGCTGACGGACATCGGATCCGGGTCGGGTGGCGTCGGGATCGCCACCGGCTCCCACGACAGCCTCTTGGGCGCGTTGACCCAATCTTTCTCCCCGTACAGGCCTATCCGGCTCGTGTCGATGGGTTCGAAACCGAGGGCCAGCGCTGGCGAGTCGGGTTTCAATCGGAAATCGAAATGCGCCGCGTCCTCGAACAACGGATCCGCAATGATGGACTGTCGGTCGTGCCCCTCGGCCTGCCATTGCGCGAAGGGCCTGCCCGCGAAGCGCATCGGTTCGCCCGATGTGTCCCAATAGCAGTTCACGTCCGTCCAGTGCTGCGCCGTCGCCCAGCCGCCTCCGAGCACGCGCCCATTATCCGTCAACACAACGTTCCGCTCGAACACCATTGACAGATGGTCTTCGACGCGGCTCAACACAAGCTGGTCGTTCAGCGAGAACGCGAAAATGTTGTTCCGGACGCGGTTGTTCTTACCGTAGTGTTGGTGATACCCGCCGGTCGACGTGTTGTACACGACGTTGTTTTCGAACAAGATATCGCTCGATCCCTCATCAGGGTAAAGTCCCCAACCGCCGTACGAATAACAATGGACGTCGTGAATAAGGTTGTATCGCTCGATGGTGCCGGGCGACACCCCGAGCGTGTAAATCCCGCCCATATCGCTCAACACGCCCTTGCCGATATGGTGAATATGGTTGTACTCGATGATGTTGTGGTGCGCGGCACTCACGCCGTAACCCCAAACCCAACCGACGGACATACCACTGTAAAAGAGGTCGCAAATCTCGTTGTGCGAGACGGTATTGTACGATGCGTGACCGATCCAGATCCCAACCCCGGAACGGAATATGCGGCCGCCGTCATGGATGAAGTTGTTATCGATCAGATTGCGGACCGTCGGCGCCGCGGGGTCGCCGCCCCAGCCGTCGCCGATGCGGACGCCGCCCGCGCCGAGGTCGCGGAGCTCGCAGTGGACGATCCGGTTGTCCTGGCATCCCGTTTCAAAATGGATTCCGTAAGTCCCGACGTGGGCCACTTCACACTGCTCGACGGCGCAGAACCGCGCGCCCTCGGCGTGGATGGCGCCCGGAACGCTATGCGCCGCCTGTCCGTCGCTCTTGCCTTCCGGGCCGATGCCGTATTCGGTGTGGTAGAACCGCAACCCCTCGAGTCGCAAGTGCTCGACGAACGCACCCTCGGCAGGCCGACCCTCGAGCAACACCAACTGCTTCGCTACCGGCGCGATGACTTCCGCGCGCGTCAGGTCTTCCCCGTCGAGCGGCCAATAATACAGCACGCCCGTCTTGCGGTCGAGATACCACTCGCCCGGGCGATCAAGCGCCTCGAAAACGTTCTCGACGTGATATCGTTGGCAGGCCCCGCCCTCCTCGAAGTTCCAACAGGCCCCGCCGGTAAACGTCACGTAATGCGCCTCGTCGTCGATCGCCGCGATGCGATGCGCCGACGTCTCCCAACTGTGATACACCACGACCAAGGCGCCCTCGAGGTTCTCCCATCGCTGAATGTCCCCGGGCGCGAAATAAAACCCTTTGGACGTTTGCACCGGATATTTGACACGACCGGGATTCAAGGCCGGCGGCAACGGGTTGCGCGTGTAGAAGTAGCCCTCGTCGGGCATACGCGCCACGGTGCGCCGTTCCCCGTTCACCCACAACGCGCTGAACTGCCATGTCCCGGACTCGACCTCCGGCAAATGGACAGACCAGCGGTCGCCGTTATTCTTCCATCCCGTGATTGGCCGCCCGCCGCTGATGATCGGCGCCTCGCCCGCATACGCCCTATAGGTCACCGGCGCGCCGGCTGCACCCGAGTCTTCCGGCTCGAAAACCAACGGTACCCCCAGCCGATACGTTCCGCCGCGCACCAAGACGTCCACCGGCCCATCGAGCGCCCCTGCCGACTTGGCGCGCCGGATGGCGTCTCGGGCGCCCTCGAGCGACGCGAAAGGGCCGTCGTCGCCGGCCCGATTCGGCGCGGCCAACGTCCCCGACCATGTGTCATGTCCCCCTGCGGCCACATAGAAAGTCCTCGATGCGTGGTCTCCTTGCATCGCTCCAGTCTCCTCCTCGATTATGGTTGCACACCGGGCGCTGGCGATCGTTGCCAATACAACCAAGGGAAGCCATGGCCTTGATGTTCGCGGCGTGACCGCGTTTCTCATACGTGCGTTCCTTTCAACCGCTGCCCCCGTGCAATCAAGCATTTCAACGTACAACATACGACAATACGGCAATTTACAGATCTATCCCTAATTTCGTCAAGGAATTCCAGGAAATTCGGCGTTCCCGTTCCTTGCGCGTTTACCCAAGCTATGGTATCATCCGCATATTGTCCCGCGCGGTGCACGCGCACAACGCACAAACGACACCGTTGTCGCGTGCACCCGCTTCGGCGGCGGGACGCGGGCCGGGGAGGGCGACTCCAGCGTTTGGTCGAGGCGCCTCGTGGTTCGCGCCTTGACGCCGCGGGGAGGGCGTCTGAGAGAACGGTTCATGAGCAAGCAGGATACAACTCGCCCCAAGGTACTTGTTGTCGACGATTTGGTCGAGAACACGAACATTCTCCGCGACTTTCTGAGTCCTCGCGGATACGATATCGTGTCCGCGTTCGACGGCGAGGAAGCGTTGGCGTGCGTCGACGAGTCTCCCCCTGACATTATCCTCCTGGACCTTGCCATGCCCAAGCTTGACGGATTTGAAGTATGCCGAAGACTTAAAGAAGATCCCGGAACGCGGCACATCCCCGTCATCGTTGTGACAGGGCTCGCGGATCGGGAAGCCAACATTCGGGCCGTTAAGGCGGGCGCGGACGATTTCCTGCTGAAGCCGTTTGATTCCGTGCTGCTGTTCGCGCGCATTCAGAACTCACTGCGATCGAAGCGTCGCCACGATCAAATCATACACTACCAGCGCTCGCTCGAGGAGCGCATTTCCGAACGCACCAAGCAACTGGCTCGGACACAACGGGTTACGGTGTTTAGCTTGGCCAAACTCGCCGAATCCCGGGACAACGAAACGGGCAAACACCTCGAACGGATACGCTCCTACGCCCGCATACTCGCCGGGCAGCTCGCGAAATCGCCTCAATATGAGCACATTATCGACGACGAGTATGTAACGGCGTTGTACGACTCGAGCCCGCTGCACGACATCGGGAAGGTGGGAATCCCCGACCGCATTCTACTCAAGCCGGGCAAGCTGAGCCCGAACGAGTGGGAGATTATGAAACTGCACTCGCGCATCGGCGGCGACACGTTGTACGCGGCCGACGAGGAAGCCGGCGAGGCGTGTTTTCTGGGCATGGGACGCGACATAGCCTATTACCATCACGAACGGTGGGACGGCGCCGGATATCCCGACGGACGCGAAGGCGACGACATCCCGCTCTCCGCGCGCATTGTCGCGCTGGCCGATGTGTACGACGCATTGACATCGAAACGGCCCTACAAGAGCGCGTTTTCCCACGAAAAGTCCAAAGGCATTATTATCGAGGAGCGGGGAACGCATTTTGACCCCGATATTGTCGATGCCATGCTGGCCTGCGAAAGCCAATTCCTCGAGACCTACGTCCGATTCAAAGACGAAGGGGAAGCGTCCAAACTCCAGATGCTTATCCGGCAGCTTGAACAATGCCACGCCGACGCCGTGAACGGGGCCGCTCTGTGAGACCGCGCGTCCGGCGCATCGCGCGATGCGGCGGGCGGCGGCGCTATTTCATTTGGCGACAATCGCTCGGGGTGCTATACTACAAGCGACATCGAGGAAACTTTTTGGCGGCCGACGGCATAAACCTAGAGGATTTTACTTGAACGATACGGGGAACGGTCAACACATTATGGCGGAAGGGCTTGGGACGAAAACGACGGCCGCGGGCGGTCTTCAACTACGCGTTGTGGCGCCCGAGGGGTTGCCGCTCCGCGAGCGTTCCGACGAAGCGCTCATGCTCGAGCATGGCCGAGGTTCTGAAGAAGCGTTCGCGGAACTGGTTCGGCGGCACCAAAAGGGCGTGCTGAACTACACGTACCGGATGGTTCAGAACCGCCACGTCGCCGAGGAGCTTACGCAAGAGGTTTTCTTGGCGCTGGTCAAGAGCGCACAACGGTACCGTCCTGTGGCCAAGTTTACAACGTATCTCTACTCGATCGCCTCGAAGATCGTGTCAAAAGAATGGGTGCGGCGCAAGCGGCGCCCGAGAACGCTTACAGTGTCGGGTTGGCGCGGCAAAGACCGCGACCGCGAGCATGACCCCCTCGAGCACGTTGGCGATGATCGAGCGGACGTTCTAGACTATTTCGAGCGGGGCGAGATATCGGAAGCCGTGAACGAGGCGCTCCAATACCTGCCGGAGCATCAACGCGAAGCGTTTGTGTTGCGGCGGTTCCGAGACCTGCCCTACGAAGAGATTGCCGAGATAACGGGGGCGCCCGTGGGCACGGCCAAGTCGCGGGTCGTGCGCGCCGAACGGGCGTTGCGGCCGTTGTTGGAACAGTTTCGGGAATATGTGTGAGAGGCGCTAGATGCTGAGGCATCCCACCAAACATCAGCTGTTCGACTATGCGGAGCGTCTTGTAGACGGCCGGGCGGCCGTTTCCGTAAAGACGGCGGCTCATGTGGGGGCGTGCAACTTATGCGCCGCAGAACTCGACGCGATGCATCGGTCGCTCGCCTTTGCGGCGGCGGCGCCGGACCTTGAACCCTCGGTCTCGTCCAACATAGACATCATGCTCGCGGCGCGGGGCGCGCGTCGAGCCGTCGAGAGACGACGGAACTGTCGGCGATCATTTGTCATGCTTGCCAAGGGATTGACCTGCGCGGCGGGGCTTTTACTCACTATGGCCGTTAGTTTTGGCGCGGCATTGCACGACGGCAGCGCAACCGTCCATGCGCGTTCCCCGAAGCCGGCGACCTATCAGCGGGTCGCGTTGGCGATGCCGTCCCCGGAGGCCATCCAAAAGACTACCGCCGAGATCCAAACGTTGGCTGCGGCCGTCAATGGCCAAACCAAGAAACCCCATTCCCTATGGGAACGCGAGCGCCTGCGCGTGGTTCAGGCGCTGAACGACGATATTGCAGAAGTCCGGGCCGCGTTGGAGCAGAACCCGGGATGTCGCCGGGCGGCCTTGCTGATCCACGGAAACCTCGAACGTCAGGCCCAAACATTGAGAAGTCTGTACACCGGCCGTGACCTGTGATGCCCACGGTATCCTCCCCGCACTGCTTCCTCCGAAATCCGACGTTGTCAGGGCCACATCGGTTCGATACACGGGGATTCACATGAACAAGCGGAACAAAACAACCATCGCGGGCCTGTGCTTTGCGCTGCTGATTACCTCGGCCGGGGCGCGCGCGGAGACGAGGATTCTGGATCGTTTGGGGACGGTGATCGACGAGGTCGCGCGCGGCATCAACCGCGTCGGCCAGGAGAGCGAGAAATGGGTTGCTCCCACGTTCGGGCCGTTCGGCGACCCAGAGGACGCGGCGCTCGCAGGCCTGGTAGCTGTGCCCCGCGAATATAGAGACAGCTTTCCGGTTGCGGCGGCGGCGACGGTCTCGGTGGCAAACGAGTATGGGGATATCCGCGTAGACACGTGGGACAGCCGCGTCGTGCAGATTGCGGCAGCGATCTCGGTGGCGGCCGAATCAGCGGACATCGCCGCTGAGATATCCCGCGCCATCGAGGTCCGCGTGATCCAACAAAAGGAACGCGTCGAGATTCGCACGATCTACCCCGACACGCGGGGGTTGGGCACGGTCGACAGAAAAGTAGACTACGCCCTTACCGTCCCCCGGGACACGGCGCTCATATGCAGCAACTCGTTGGGAGACATCATCGTCCGCGATCTGGCCAGTTCGCTCACTATCGACTCTCGATTCGGCTCGGTGGACATTCAGCGGGTCGCCGGCCCCCTCGCGGTCCGGGCCAAAGGCCCGTTTCCGTTGACGGCGCATGACGTTCACGGCGGGGGCACGCTCGATCTCCGGGATACCCAGACCGAGCTTCATGGCGTAGCGGGCCGGTTGACGGTGACCAACCGTATGGGCTCGGTGGCACTGCGCGACCTGGCGCCGGAAAGCGCGGTTGACATTGTGAACGAGATGGGTCCCATATACGTCTATTTGCCGGACGCCGCCGCGCCCAACATCCGCGCCAGCGCCCTGTTCGGCGCCATCGAATCGGATTTCCCGCTCGATAGGGACAAGCAAGGCGCAATGGAACTGGCAAACGGCGGGCGCGGCGAATCGTCCCAGGAAATCTCATTACACGCAACATTCGACACCGTCTACATTCGACGGGAAGGCCTTGACAGAGCGGAACGCGCCAGAGACGGCGGCGGCAACCTGTTTAAGGATGAGTCGACTCACACGGCGTTGTTGACTGAGGGCACAGAAGTGGTCATCAACGCGACGCGCGGCGATCTCATCGTGCACGGAATCGATTCGGACGAAATCCAAATAAAGGAAACGCGGCTGGTTCGCGTCGAATCGACGGATAATGCGCAAGAAGTCCTTGATGCGCTCGGGGTAACTGCGGCGCCTTCCGGGGACCAATTCGTCGTTCGCACAAGCGGGATCGAGGATCCCGAGGCGTTTGGATGCATCGCACACCGCGTAGACCTCGAGGTGCAGTGTCCGCGAACGTCCCCGCTCCGCATCGAAGCCCGCAACGGCCTCACGATCGTGCGTGAAACGGGCGACGCAATCCGCATCGAGCAGGAAGAAGGCCGTGTCGCCGTCGAGCACTGCAAAGGCGTCCTCGACCTAACGAACCACAAAGGCGACATCGACGTACTGGACTGCGCCGGTCCGGCCAAGGTGACGGCGACCCGTGGCGCCGTTACCGTCCGAAACCTGTATGAAAGCGCAGACATCACGTGCATAGGCGGTAAGACCGTGGTCGATGCGCCGCAGGGCGCGGTGTTTGTGCGCAACACGGACGGCGACGTGCGCATCATCGCGCTCGAGACCATTGGCGGGGACTACGATGTGCTGGCCAACGGCGGCAACGTGAGCATCCTGTT
>Ga0180437_10005235_pt1 | contig 17867 bp, 14 predicted proteins | sample SS_ome_4_FD_132410 | JGI IMG/M metagenome (GOLD analysis project Ga0180437, IMG submission 132410) | Hypersaline lake sediment archaeal communities from the Salton Sea, California, USA - SS_3_D_1 metaG | ecosystem: Environmental > Aquatic > Non-marine Saline and Alkaline > Hypersaline >... | reverse complement strand
GCCACATGCTCGGTCAGGATAATGGAATGGGGATCGGAAAGGGCTGTCTTAGGATCACCGCCGATAAACTTAAAAGTAAAGATATCGCAAAGGGAGGGATCGACAAGCCAGACTCTTTCCTTAAATTTCTTCTGTTTTGTCCCAACGACGATGGGCCATCTAAGAGCCCGCGCGGAATCGACGATTTCCGGATATCTGTCTTTGAGAATGACAGCCAGGGGAGCCTGATTGGTAGTCGTGTAATTGATATCTCCTTCCGAGCTGCGGAATTCCGATATCACCCTGTAAATTTCATCGGCATTCTCATGAAAACGGTCGTAGCTCAACTCATAGCGGACCCAGGATAGGATTAAAAAGCAGCATGCGATGCCTACCGCAAGCCCCGTAATGTTGATGATGGAAAAAGCTTTGTTCCTCTGGATTATTCTAACGGTGAGTTTTATATGGTTTTTCAGCACGGCCATTCTCCAGTAAAAGTAATCGACGAAAGATAAAGGAAGGGATTTCAAAAGCTGCCACCAATACCAGAGCCGGGCGAAGAGGACATTTTTTTGCTTGACCAGATCCTGGTAAACCTCGGAAAGATCGCCTAGAGTCGAAAAGTCACCTCTATCTGGAAAAATGCGTCTCAATATCCATTCTGCCAAACGTGGAGGCTTGAGGTATTCTTTGTCTTGCACGGTCAACCTTTTATAGGAAAGTTCTTGATGTCTGCCCAAACAGATTTCTGCACATTCCTGGCGTCCTCCAGCGCTTTTATTCCTTGGGAAGAAAGCCTGTAAATCCTTTTGCTTCTGCCTCCCCGCTTCGGCAGCGGGTCCGTGAGATGGGACTTGAGCATTCCTTTTTTTTCGAGCCGGTTCAGCATGACAAAAAGCGCGCCGAAACCCCATGTTTTTCCCGTGGTTTGCTTGATCTGTTCCCGGATCGGCACGGCATAGGCCTCATCTTCTAAGCGCCAGACAGCCAGCATGATGAACTCTTCGGATCTCGATATGTAATTCATTTTCTCTTCTCCAAAAAATTACCTAAATTGTAGGTTAAATAAGAGAATTAGTCAAGAATATTTTAATTGCATTATGATGCCTGTCATGATAAGGAAATCCAGAGGAGGTTGCGATGATCAAAAGGACTCGATTTTTATCCATGATTGCTCTCGGAATTCTACTGTTCGGCTCGTCTCTTATTGCGGCCCAATTCGCTAAAGAAGAATATGCGGCCCGCCGTGAGCGGCTGATGGAAAAGATTCCTGACGGAATTGCTGTCGTTCTGGGAGCGAAACCTCGAGTGGACTATAACGAATATTATCAGAACAACGATTTCACGTATTTCACAGGCGTCGAGGTCCCCGATGCTATCCTGATCATGGACGGTATCCGCAAGGAGAGCACCCTTTTCTATACCATTTCGGAAAGAGAGGCCCGGAATGTAGGGATCGACCTGGAATATGTAAGAAATCCCAGAGAAGCCACGGGCGTCGAACATTTTTTGCCCCGGGAACAATTTTCCCCCTACCTGAATCGTATGGCGGATGGCTCTTGCATCGTTTACACCTCGTTCAAGCCTGAAGAGCTTATGCGGGAATGCAGCCGGGAAAAGCTCCGCACACTCCAGAGCAATATGGTCTTCGACGACTGGGATGGCCGGCAAACCCGGGAGCTCCGGTTCGTCGAGCTTTTGAAAGAACGCTTTCCCCAGGTCGAGGTCCGTGATTGTTCGCAGATGATCTGGGGCCTGCGCGTGATAAAATCTCCGGCCGAGATCGTTGTTTTGCGCAAAGCAGCGAAAATTGCAGTCCAAGCCCACAAAGCAATGATCAAAGCCACACGACCGGGAATGTATGAGTATGAGCTGGCGGCCCTATACGAATACATGGTCAAGAAGGAGGGAGCCCAAGATCTGGCTTATTATGCCATCATCTGCTCGGGAGAAAATCATCCCTATCTTCATTATTACAAACATAACCGGCTGCTCCAGGACGGGGACTTCCTCGTCATCGATGTCGGGCCGGATTACGCTTACTACGATATCGATATCACGGTGTCCTATCCTGTGAACGGGAAGTTCAACCTGCGGCAGAAAGAGGTGTACGAGGCGTGCAATGCCGTGCATGAGGCCTGCCTGAAGGTCTACCGGCCCGGGTTGACGCTGGAGCAGTGCCGCCAGGAGGTGCGGGAGATTTTGGAGAAACAGGGGTTTGACCTCACGAAGGATTACTTTCAGCGCATGCGGGGCGGTTTCGGTCACTATGTCGGGATGGCGGTGCACGATGTCGGAGGAGGACCGGATGTGCTCGAACCGGGCATGGTGTTTGCCAACGAGCCCTTGTGCGTGTTCCCGGACGAAAATCTGGGTGTCCGGGTGGAAGACACCATTCTGATCACCGAGGATGGATGCGAGAATCTGACAGCCGGTATCCCCCGCACTGTCGCCGAGATCGAAGCCCATATGAAATAATTTCGTGACGGGATACCTATCCCCCTAATTCGATGGATTGCATTTTCTTTTAGAAAGCAAAGGAGTCTGAGGATGAAAAAAACCGTTTATCTTATATCTGTTCTTTGGTCGATATTTTGCATGGTGTCCTGTAATCGACCGGCAGAACCTGATAGGCTCGCGGTTTCAAGAGATTATTGGCAGCCCATCCTCTTCGAGCCGGAAGATATCGCAATCGACGGCGACCTGGGAAGCTTCACAGCGTCTTGGGCTAAGGAAGAAATCGAAAACGACCTTCTGGTCCTCACGTTGACATTGAAATCCTCCCGACCCGCCGTGCCTCCGCCTTTTTCTGTCAATTGGAATTTTCCCTCTGTCGACATTCATGCTTTCTGGAACACCAATGTGGATGTGGATAAGCATAGCTATTACAAAAACAGGGTGAGCTCCAAAGCGGCGAGCCAGGCGCCTGTTTTGGTCTTCCTCAATAACAAGGATCAAAATCGATTCACGGTCGCCTGCTCGGATGCGCTAAACCAGATTGATCTAAATTCCTATATCCGGGAGGAGGATGTCAGGTTTTATTGCTCTGTCCATCTCTTCAGGGAGAAAACACCTGCCATGTCCGAATATACCCTGCGGCTTCGGATCGATAGACGGCAGGTCCCCTTTTATGTGGCCTTGAGAGAGGTCTCTGCCTGGTGGGCTGACCAAGAAAATTATTTGCCCGCTCCTGTTCCTGATTCAGCCCGGATGCCGATGTATTCCACCTGGTACAGTTTTCATCAGAATATCACCGCCGATGACGTCGTCAGCGAATGCCGCCTGGCAACGGAAATGGGCTTCGAAGCCGTGATCGTCGATGATGGATGGCAGACTCTCGACAGCCAGCGCGGATACGCCTACACAGGAGATTGGAAGCCGGAAAGGATCCCGGATATGAGAACCTTTGTGGATCGCATCCACCGGTTGGGCATGAAATTCCTGCTCTGGTATTCCCTCCCCTTTATCGGAGAAAAAGCTGAAAATTATGAACGCTTCAAAGGGAAATATTTGCGTTACTGGGAAGGCCAGGGTGCCTATATCCTGGATCCCCGCTATCCGGATGTCAGGGAATATATCATCGGAACCTACGAAAAAGCTCTGAAAGAGTGGGACCTGGACGGATTCAAACTGGATTTTATCGGATTCTTCACAGCGGTCGAAGACACGGTCATGACCAGAGAACAGGGCCGGGATTATGCATCGGTCAATGACGCAGTCGACAGGTTGATGACGGATATCATGAGCCGGCTCAGGGCCGCTGATCCCGATATCATGATCGAGTTCCGGCAGCGGTATATCGGACCCTTGATGCGAAAATACGGAAATATGTTCCGTGCTGTAGACTGCCCAAATATGGCGGCGATAAACCGGGCCCGGACCACAGACATCCGGCTCCTGTGCGGAAACACGGCCGCCCACTCCGATATGTTCATGTGGCACCAGGATGAACCCGTGGAGGTGGCTGCGCTCCAGATCTTGAACATTTTGTTCAGTGTCCCCCAATTATCGGTCCGGCTGGACAGGATACCGGAGGATCATATCCAGATGGTCAAATTTTGGACCGGTTACTGGAAGAAAAACCGCAGCGTGCTTCTGGACGGGAGCTTCATGCCTGTGAATCCCGGGGCGGTTTACCCGCTCATCAGAGCAGAGACGGACGAAAAGGTGATCGTCGCGATTTACAATGATATGTTCGTTAACCTGGATTCCAAGGATCAAAAGAACTGGGACATCGTGAATGCGAAGCCTGGTGAAACGGTTGTTTTGGACATCGGGCAGTCCTTGGGAGATGTCAGGTTCGCTGTTTTCGACTGCAAAGGAAATCTCATTTCAGACGGGGCTACTCGGCTGAATAAAGGTGTGCATAAGTTCGCCGTCCCGCCCAGCGGACTCCTGGCCATCAGCAAATAAGGCTGTTAAAAGCTGATATTTTGCAAAGGCACCCAGCCGAATTCTCCTGCAGAGTTTTTCGCCCAGGCCCACCCGTTCACGATTTTATAAACGGATATTTGTTCATCCAGATCCACGTCGAGTTCATTGCCTGAATAATCACAGAGAATGGTCCCCACTTGTCCTGAAATATTCAGATACTGTTCCGGAATCCAGCCTTCCCTCCCGTCTTGACTGCTGCACCACCGCCAATTTTGCCACCGGGAGTTCTCCGTGAATATTTTTCCGGTGGTTACTTTATCTCCTGCTTTCAGAGCGATCGGCTTCGGATAGGATGACCGGTGTTTTTTTATCACGCTGCAAATTCTCGGTTCCATTTTGCACCTCGATCTTCAAATATGAATTTCCGCGATTCATTGAGTTTTTCATTCCTTGTTGAAAAAGCAAAAAATATGCCAACATGATCTGGTAAGAATCCGGGGTCCAAATTCCTTCTTTTGTGTTCACACTTGAACGATCGATGTCCTCATCTGAACAGCAAGAGATTTCCCTAAAATCGGCTTCAGAGAGATTTTGCCTGGGTTTTTGGGCCCACTCCCATCGTCGCCACTCTCCAAGGAAGGATCGAGAGCTTATTTCGGAGAAAGCAAATTCTGGAAGGCTTCGACACGAACCCAGTAAATATCTCCTCTTCGGGTGAAGAAAAAATATTTTCCGTCCGGGGACACGATCGGGCAGAAGTCGTAGCCGCTTGTGTTGAAGGCTTTTCCTAAGTTTTTGGCCTCTTTCCAGGTGCCGTCTTTTTTGCGGGTGCTGATATACAAGTCTCCTGTACCGAATCCTTCTGGCCTGTCTACTGAAGTAAACAAGAGATAACTTTCATCGGGGGAGATAAAGGGATCGTGTTCCAGGTATTTTGTGTTTACCGCATGCCCCAGGTTTTCCGGCATCGCATAATGCCCGTCAACGAACCTCGATCTGTAGAGATCGAAAGAGCCCAGGCCCCCAGCTCTATTCGAGGCAAAGTAGATGGTCCTGTCTTTTGTGAGCGAAACATAATATTCATCCCCATCGGAATTCACCGGAGGGCCGATGTTTATGGGATCGGACCAATCCGCACCCCTCTTTTCCACATACCAGATGTCCCAATCCTTCGAGGCGGCTCTGTCTTTTTTGGGCCTTGTGGATATGAAATAGAGCCTGTTTCCATCATGGGAAAAGAAAGGATCGCAGTCATTTCGAGAACTTACGAACGGGACCGGTTGAGGAGGAGTCCATCTATCTTCCAGGTATATCATGAACTTCATGGTTTCACGTCCACCAGGCTCATTCACGGAAAAGTAGAATTCTTTGCCACCCGGGGAGAATGCCGCGTTGAATTCTCCCAATTCCGTCGAGACGATCCCCGGAGCAAAAACTTCGGGAGTCATCCCCGGTGGTTTCTGGCCGAGATAGGGGCCTCGAAGGGCAGGGAAATCATCCTGCCGGGCAGATCCGATAGTTGCAAAAATAATGGAGAGTAAAATTGCGGCACTAATCATCTTTAGTTTCATGGATTCCCTCCGTATATTTTCGATTCAGAAATGGGTCGGATTCACTTCTTGTCTTGAAGCCGCTTCAACATCTCGACCAAAACATCGTACTCGCTGCTGTATTTTGCGCTGATCGGAAAGGTGAAGGGCATAATGCTCCATTCGTCTGTGTGAGCATCCCAATTATAATATATTTCATCAAAAAAAATCCTTGCCGCTTCCGGGCCTTCCTCATGAAGCACCATTTCCACCGCTTTCACCCGGTCTGAAAATATGGCCTCGAGAGCCGGGTCTTTGCCCGAGAAAAAATTCGAAGAAGAAAAAGGTGCCGGGAAATGGGGAGGAATCGCATGGTTTTTACCGGCAGGCCATGCGATGTTGAAATACTCCGACGACACAAAAAGGACTGCGCCGCTGTTCGGCAGGGTCCCGCGGTTAACCATGTCGCTGAACATATTTTGAGAGGCCCCGGATGGCTCTCCGACGATCAAAGCGCGCGTGTGAAGCATCATCTCCGCGACGAGCAGGACAGCCGCGCTGAATGACCTGCGCCCCGTTAAAATATAGAGATGCCCGAGGCGATTGATGTAATCCCGTTTGATGATCTCGTTCATGAAGGGCAGGACCATCAATCCGTTGCCCCCGCTGTTGAAACGCAAATCCAGAATGAATTTATCGATGCTTTCTATATTCTTATCCAAGTAGTCGAACATCCTTTTGTAAAACTGCTCGAACCTTTCGTCCTCCTGATGAACGACCAGATTGAACTGCATGTATATGGCCGTGTTCCCTATGTCGTGCTCGAACCAGTAATTGTGGTCACCGTCGAGGTGTTTTATATATAGAGGGAGTTCCTTTCCTGTGCCGGTAAGTGCCGATACGAATGGAATGCCTTCAGGACCAATATCCATTCCACGAAGCATGTCGTTGGCCCCGGGTGGTGTGACGGAGGATAAAACGATCATCTCACGCTTGCCGTTTTTGGTCTCGACCAGGAGGGGCAACGTATCGGCGCTTTCGGTGATGCCTAATCCGCGTGCAAGTTTACAGGTGACAACGAGCAGCGGCGACTGGTTTTTTCTCGAGAAATCATTATCGGCAAATGCCAGTGTGCCGGCCCTGCGGAAAGACTCTTCGGCTGAAAACTCACCTATCCTTATGACTTTTGCGCCGAGATATTCAGCAAATTGTTTTGCGATACCGGTGATGAATATGCCGTCTGAAAATTCATACATCCTGATAGGGAAAATATCGCTGTAGCCCGGCAGGGCGTTCGTAACGAGAGAAGTATGCCCATCATAGATGGATGCCACAACATGACGTATTGCCGTAACGCATTCTTCTTCTGTATGACTGTGCATTATTTTTTGTACTGCTTTTTCTACCGTCAGATCGAAATTATCTTTGCTAATACGGTAGTATATATCCGGATGCTTATCGATCAGTGTATTCTTTACGTGATAGAGATCTTGGATCCACTGGGCTTTTGTGAACTGGCGGTTCTTCTCTGCCTGCCGGCAGCCGGATACACACATCATAGACATTAGGATTCCGATGATCGCTGCTCTCGTCTTCAATTTTTATCCCCCTTTCAAGGCCGGCCGCGGCCGGTTTTCATTCGTACCGCAGGGAATCCGCAGGATTAGCCAGGGCCGCTTTTATGGACTGGAAGCAAACGGTCAGGATGGCGATTGCAAGCGCCAGGAATCCCGAGAAGAGAAAGGTCACAAGACCGATCTTTGTGCGGAAGGCGAAATTTTTGAGCCACTCATTCATGGCATAGTAAGCCAATGGCCAGGCTATGGCATTGGCCAGGAAAACCAGCACGACAAGTTCTTTGGACAACAGCCTGACTACACTCCCTGTCGATGCGCCCAGCACTTTGCGGATCCCGATTTCTTTGGTCTTCGATTGGGCTGCAAAGGAGATCAGTCCGAACAATCCGAAACAAGAAATGGCGATCGCCAGAAATGTGAATGTCCTGAGAATCGTTTCCAGGCGCTGTTCCGTCCGGTACCTTGCATCAATGGTGTCGTCCAAAAATTGAAATTCAAAGGGATACTCTGGAACGGCCCTGTCCCATATCTCACCTATCGAAGCGATGGTTTTGGAGATATTTTCCGATCTGACCCGAAAAAACACATAAACCCGGTACATCCAGTACTGATAAGGCATTAGGTGAATCACCAGGGGCTCGATCTCATCATGGAGTGGGGCAAAATGAAAATCTTTTATCACCCCGGTGATAATTCCTGTTTTGTCGAGAAGATGGAATCTTTTTCCGATAGGAGATTCCATTCCTATCCCTCTGAGCGCCGCTTCGTTCAGGATGAAATTTTGGGAGTCCGATGGAAATTCGTCGGATAAGAACCGCCCCTCGATCATTTGCAGTTGAAACGTTTTAAAAAAATTGGGATCGACGGCCATGTGTTTCATCTCCACCTGGTAGTCTGGATCTTTCCCTTCCCAGTCCAACTGCCCGAATTCAGCTCCCATCGAACCGAAGGGAAGACAGGTCGCTGCAGAAACGTCCAGGATGTCCGGGGTCTTTGAAAGCTCGTTTTTGAGCGCTTCGTAATTCATCCAGGTTTTTTCCGCATCGTACTGCTCCCAAAGATTGCCTTGGCTTTGCATTTGGGTGTATATCAGGTGGCTTTTATCAAAACCCAGGCTTCGGTTTTTGATGAAGCTCATTTGCCGGTAAACGGTCGTGGTGCAGATGATGAGCATGATCGTCAAAACGAACTGGAACACGACGAGGCCTTTCCTGATCGAGGCCGTGCCTGCGCCGGTCTTTTTGGCGGAAAAATTTCCCTTCAATATCCTGTCCGGCTGGAAAGAAGAAAGGAAAAAAGCCGGATAACTGCCTGCCAGAATCCCTGTCAGGAACGTCATGCCCACTATCCCTAAAAGCAGAAACTGATTCTGAACCGGATTCATGCTCAGTTCTTTGCCGGATACCCGGTTGAATATTGGGAGGAAAAGCCACACGATCAGCAGGGATATCGATAATGCAAAAAATGCGAATAAAACGGACTCGCTAAAGAATTGCTTCAGGATGTTGGTCTTTTTCGCTCCCGCGACCTTTCGCAGCCCGATTTCTTTGGCCCGCGTGCCGGCTCGAGCCGTAGCCAGGTTCATGTAATTGATGCAGGCGATAATCAGGATCAACACGGCAAGGATAGAAAAAAAAGACAAGGGGCGGATGGCTCCATTTCCCTGCAATCCCTGCATATGAATTTCCGATAGAGGCTGAAGGTAATAGCGGGTTTCTTCGGAGTCTTTGGTTTTGATCCATTCCTCCAATTTTGCGTTCACCTCTTGGAAGGACGTGTTCGGCTGGAGTAATACATAAGTGCGGTACAGCCATCCTGACCAGTGGGTACGGGCCCCCATCGCCACTGCCCGTTCGATGGATGCGACAAAGCCGAATCTAAGGTGGGAATTTCTGGGAATGTTAGCCAGGACACCTGTAACGATATAGTCATTCTGATTTTGAGTCCGGATCGTTTTTCCGATAGGATCTTGGCTGCCAAAATATTTTACGGCCATCTCTTGTGTGATAACGACCGCGGAGGGAGAAGAAAGAACAGTGCGAGGATCTCCCTGAATCAAGGGAAATGTGAACATCGTCAGCAGTGAAGGGTCGGCAAAAATGATGTTTTCTTCGTAAAATCTTTTTTCACCGTATGCGACCAGCATCTTTCTGGCCGGCAGGATACGTACGGTCTCGCTGATCTCCGGGATTTCTTCTTTCATGGCCGGACCCAGGGGATAGGCCGCACCTGCGGTGATCTGAGATAAAGGGCCATAATTCAGTTCGTTCACGACACGGTATAGGTTTTCCTTATGCTCGTGAAAACGATCGTACCGGATCTCGTCGTTGATCCACATCAGGATAAGCACACAACAAGCGATCCCGATGGCAAGACCGGAGATATTGATGAACGCGTAGATCTTGTGCCTTTTGAGGGACCTCAAAGCGATGATGAGATAACTTTTTAGCATGATCAAACTCCACCAGATATGGATGGAAATGCCTGCCCCAATCGATTTTGCGATTTGGAGCCAGTACCAGACAAGAGCTCTGGATTTGCCGCGCGCCGCCGTGATTTCTGCAAACAGTTCTTCATAATCACCTGAAACGGATTCGCTTTCTCCCTTTGGGAGAAATATCTTGAGGATTTTTTCGCCGATAGGGGGAGGGGAATCCTTTTTGTGTTTCATATTTCTGGTTTCAGGCTTTTTTGACGACCGGAAATTTTGCCCAAAGGGCATCATATTCTTCTTTTATGGTTTTGAGGGCGTCGAGACCCCGCGGAGATACCCGGTAGATTTTTTTGCTCCTGCCGCCCCTTTTTGCCGTCGCTTCGCCCATACGGGATTCGACGAATCCTTCCTTTTCCAGTTTCATCAGAGGCTTGTGGATGGCCCCGACTGACCAGTCTGTTTCCATGATTTTAGAAAGATAGTTTTTTATGGCCAGGAGATAAGCGGATTCTTTGAGGTTCCAGATAGCGATGAGAATTTGTTCTTCTCTTTTCGAGATCGTTTTCATGACATGCTCCAAAATCTATTTCATAGTAAAAAGTAAAACAAATCCCGCAAATTGTCAAGCACTGTATTGATTTAATTTCGTGACGGAATACCTATCCCCTGAATTCCCTCGGGTTTCTCACAGGTCGAGGTTAGTGCAGATGCAAGACACAGGGCATGCAATCTATGGATAACTGCCTGATATTGCTTAAGTAAAAGAGCGACATATTTTGACCACCCCCGGCAAGAGCCGACCGATTCCCCCAAAATTAATGAGCCGCTCCCAATGATATTTTTATTATTGTGGGATCCTTAGAATACCCAAATCTTGTCGTCCTTTTTATAATCTCCGGAATGTAGAACGGCAAGTTCCCGGGCGATGACATAATCTGTCGGGCCGTGGAAGACGCTGTTGATCCCGGGAATGTCTTCCGCCTTCTGGGCCGTGTAGATGAGAAAGCCTCTCTTGGCATTTTCGGGACTGGGCCATGCCGTGATGAACCTCAGGTTTTCTCCTTCATATGTTTTATCCGCCACAATCTTGTCATGTCCGATGCTTACAGGAAGCTCTTTCATATATTTTTCCAAAAGCAGGTTTCCTTCTGCTGTTCCATATATCACCACAGCATGCTTCGAAAGATCGCGTTTCAAAGCCTCGGTATCGGTTAACAATGGATTCTCTTTATAAAACATGTCCTTTATCATCCGGACATATTCATGAATTTTTTCCTGCGCCGTTTTATCCTTTTCGTTGGTTGGCACAACCAGGATGACATCCTCTTTGTTGGCAGAGACGGCATTTATGGTCCCGATAAAAGGGATCAGATAAAAATCCGGTTCCAAATCCATTTCCGAAAGCTCTTTGAATGTTTTCACAAGCTGGGAGTAGAAGGATGTGAAGGTGGGATATCGATCTCTATTTTCCTCGTAATGTTCCAGTTTTTTGCAGAGTGCTTCCACATAGGCAAATCCATAGATTTTTTCCCCCAGAATGACACGTTCTCCATCCTCTTTGCTCTTGTGCAAGTGATTGAGGCGCGTTGTAACCGCTCTGACAACATGTTCGTTTACCGCGGTCAACCAGTTTCCGTATGCGTTGGCCGTCATTTTGCTGCGAATGGGTTCGAAAAGAGAAGCGTATTTTGCCAGTTCCTCTCTGTGTTTTTCTCCCAATGGATTGACAAAAGAATGACTGAATTCATGCCAGGCCAGATGTTCGAAATTGTCTTTGCTCCCGAAGTATAATATCCCGTCCTTGATCTGTCTCGGACTCACGATATTGAATATGTCGAAAGTTCCGTCTTCCCGGCTGATTCGAGGACCGTAGTTTCCGTTGAATAGGGGAGCTGGAACGATATTATAGCTATGCTGGCTCTGGCCGTAATACTCTTCCAAAACTCCGACAAAATCAAGGTCAAGTAAATTTTCCTCGATACTCCGGACCGTTGTTTGGTAAAACGCCGTGTGCTCTTGAAAGAAGGTCATAAAATCAGTCTGTTTTGAAAAATCTTTGAGTTCCTCTACAAATCGTATCAGTTTTTCTTTTCCTCCGGCACGTGTGACAAGATAATCTGAAAAGGGAAGCTCAATGGCCAGTTCAGGAGGAGCACTTAGGTGGAGCATCACCGTCGGGGGAGCATCGAAGGAAAATCCGTCGTGGCTCATTTCCTGGAATAATTTGACCGCTTCATGACCCGCATAAGGCTTGAAGGTTTGGTGCATGTCGTTTTTATAATCGAAATCCAGCGAGGTCAAAAGAGAGAACTTTTCTCCATAATCGGAGAGTGACTGGACGGCAGCAAGAAGCTCGATTCGGGGGTCGATCGTGACATTCAGTTTCGACGCTGACGATTGATCGGAACATGCGACAAATAAAGCATGAAAAATGACCAGGAAATAGAACGATGTCTTTCTCATTATCTCTTCTCCTTTTCGTTATATGGCCACTTAATCCCCGGCGATATTTTTCCCCGTAACACCTGCGAACCATCCCATTTATGGGTGACTTCCTGTCACCATAGAATAGCCCATGTCTCGATTCCCATCAAGGGAGGGGAACTGGATTCGGTACCTGTCCCCGAATTATTTATTTGAATTGAGGGGTCAGGTATTCCGTCACGAAATTAAAAATCAATCAGAAGAAGGGGATGCAGATTCCGATGAAGATGGAGCGGCCGAATATGGAATAGGTATCGTACCTCAAAGAATAATCGCTGTTGTAATCGTACCGGAGGATATTTTTTCTGTCGAGCACATTCATGACCCCGAAGTACACAACGAATAATTGATTGAAGAAGGTGATGTTTTTGCTTCCGTTGATATCCAGCCTTTGATAGGAGGGATACCTTTCGCTGAAAGGAGGCCCCCATATAGGAAAAAAAGTGTCGTTATCCTCATCCCATCCCCTTCCGACCAGGGGAGTATAAGGCAGGCCCGTGGCATGGGAGAACCGGATGTCCAGTGTGCCCGACTTGAATTTGTATCGGAAAATCCCGGTAAATGAATGTTTGATCTCATAGGGCGAGGTGGTGAGGACCGGAACATCGTTTTCTTTCCTTTTCGAGCTAAGAAAATTGTAGACGAAAAAGGCATCGTATTTGGGATATTTCCGTTTAATAAATAGTTCAACTCCCCGGGCAAATCCTTTTCCATTGTTGGTTATGATACTCTCTTCGAACAGGAACAGGTTCCCGTATTGTTTGTTGTATAAGGATAAGCGGAGATCCAAGTTTTCGCTGATCCTATCGTATGTCAGGGAAAGGTGCTTCGCATGTTTCATACTGAGATCGTTTGTTTGGAGGGGAAAATAGTCGGCGCTTTGCTGGTGATAACCTCCGGTAAATCTCAAAATGTCCCTGGGAGATAGGAAATAGGTAAGAGAGAATCTCGGAGCGAAGCCCATTTTCATGTCATTGATCGTCAGAGTATTGATTCTTCCTCCCAACGTAAGATAAAACAGGTCGGCGACTCTGAATTTGTCGCTGAAGTAGATCCCGATGCGCGTTCCCCCCACGTCCCCATCCTCCCGGTAGGCGTTTTCGATGAAGAAATAATCCTGATTTTTTCTCTGAATGTCCGCTCCGAATTCGAGATAGTGCCTTCCCAAATCCAGGGACGTGTCCGATCTTGCCTGGATCACATTGTCATTGTACTCTTTCTTGAATATGTGGGGGATGTCATAGACAGCCTGATGACTCACTCGCGATAACGTGAATGTTGTGACCAGATTTTGCTGGATCATGGATGTCAGCGAAAATCCGCCGATGATATTCCGGGACCTTGTGCTGTATCCGGCATCATGGGCATAATTATAATTGTCTCTCAGACCCAATATTCTTAATCTTGTGGCCTTGTTCAATTTGATATCAAATTTGACGAAAGCGTGTTCGGTCTCGAATTCGCTCTCTTCCCTGTTGTTGAGCCTCGTCATCAGGCCCGAGTGTCCCCTGTTATAGTTTGCGACAAAGGTCCCTCCCATTTTAAGGGGCAATCCAATATAACTGTTCAATCCTAGTATCGAAAGCCCGAAACCGCCTTCTCCTGACGGGATCGCGTCCTTTGTCGATATATCCATGACGCCGGAGAGAGCATCCCCGTACTTTGCGTGAAAACCTGATGTCGATACCCGGAATCCGTCGATCTCCTGGTTATTGAAGATACTGAAGTAAGCTTCATGCAGGGTGCCGGTCAGAAAAGGATTTGCGACCTCGATGCCATCGTAATAATAGGCCACCTCATCGGGAGCCCCGCCACGAAAAAGCAAGCTCGAAGAATCGGGTAAAGAGTTGACACCCGGGAGGACCTGAGAGGAAAAGAGGGGGTCGGCCGCTGTCCCAGGGAGGGTATAGATATCCATTTTTTTCAAGGCGACCGTGGTTTGGGTTATTTCATCTGAGACCAGGCTGTCGGCAGTCACCAAGACTTCGTGAGACGGACGATTTTCCGGCTCCATCTCTATCAGGATTTCCTCGCATAGCCGGATTTTTGCTTCTTGATCCCTGTAGCCCGATTGAAAGATTTCGAGAACCACAGGTCCATGCAGATCGGTGGATTCGAGGATCAGCGTGAAGGTCCCGTCGTAATCAGCTGAGCTTCCGTTGTCGATGCCCTTGACAGATACGAACGCGGGAAGCGGGTCTCCGGTATATTTGTCGATGACCTTTCCCTGGATGGTCAAGGAAGACTGGGCGGATAAACAGATTACGGAGAGCGGGATAACCAGGGCGATGATGACGAGCTTCTTTAACATAAACATACTTTTTACTAAATTTTTGGCGTGGACAGCAACGATTTTTTTTATTTTTTGATTTTTTTCAGTTCATCTCTGGCCAGTCTGTTTTCTGGATTGACCTCCAACGCCTTTTGGAAATATTCGGAGGCTTTGCCGTTATCTCCTTTCTGGCTGTATGCCATTCCCAGAAATGTGTAGGCCTCGTCTTTTCCCCATGAAGGGAGCGCGGGATCCTTGACCTGTTCCTTTTCGAAGAGGCCCGCGCTTTTTTGGAGCGTTTCTATGGACCTATCAGCTCCGCCCCCGTACTGCTCCGGCGTGAAAAGATCCGACACTCCTTTGAGCAGGTGAACCCTGGGATTCTCCGGGCTTTTATCAAATGCGCTCCCGAAGTACTGGTATATCTGAAGCCCTAATGACATGGCTTTTTCCGGGGCCAGGGCGATCTCGAATCCCAGCATATAGGCATAAAAAGCATCCAGCTCTCCGAGGTCAGGATTCGTCTCCATCGCTTTTTGCAGATAATCCTGGCCCTCTTTGATGTAGGGGCCTGCCTTATCCATCTTGGCCAGGGTGAGATAATAGGTGGCCAAACGGTAATCGCACAACGCAATGTAATACATGGGATAGAGGCTTTCGTTTTTACTCCTGGCCACTAGCCCGATTAGGCGGTCTCTTGCCGTTTTCATCAAATCGGAATTCCATGTGTCCACGCCTTTTTTCAGGAGTTTCTTCGCTTCGATGATGACCAGCGCGTTCGGGATGACCTTGTCTTGGGTCACGTCGAGGAGGCTGCCTCCAGTGAGATACAAGGAGTTTGTATCGCTTTCTGCTTTGCTATAAGGAATCACAAGTTTAGAAAAAAAAAGAAGACAGATACCTATGGAAAGAAGTCTGCTTTTATAGTTTTTCCTCATTTTATCCTCCCAGCTTTAGGGTGTAGCCCGGATGATTTTTTCCAGGTTTTCCAGATATTCTTTGAAAGCCTGGCGGCCTTTATCGGTGATCTGGCACAGGGTTTTGGGCTTTTTTTTGACGAACTTTTTCTTGATCCGGATGTATTTTTCTTTTTCCAAAAGACTCAGATGGGAGCTGAGATTTCCATCCGTCAACTTGAGCCTGTCCTTCAGGTAGTTGAAATCGACCTCGCCGGAAGCCATCAGGATGGACATGATGCCCAGCCGGGCCTTCTGATGGATGGTCTTGTCGAGTCTGACGGCTATGTGTTCTTCCATTGTTTGTTGATGAATAATCCGGTGGTGATCAACCCCACTCCGAAGAGGGATCCCAAAATGATATCGCTGTATTCGGGAAAGTAAACGGCACAGACGATCGAACCGGCGTATCCAATGGTGCCCATGACAAGGATCCCTCTGTAAAATAAGAATCCGATCATGAGGTATCCGGTGGAAACCACAAGCAGGATGACGATCGAAATGTAGTGATTGGACAGAGAGGGGATGGCTGCGATAAATATCGCCAACGTGTAGCCGAGAAGGATCAGGGGTGCCCAAAATTTTAGAAAATAGCGTGTATAGTCCTGTTGGGCTTTGATCGGACAATTTTTGGCATACCCGCGCGCGGTAAAATATGTCCCGAATCCGGTAACGACAGCCAGTGCCGTCCACCAGATACCTTGTGGTGTCCCATGGGGGATGAAAAGCCTTTGCCCTGCCACTCCTACAAAACTGAAGATCCCCCAGATGATGCATATCCACCCTCCGCCATAATGGTTGATATGTTTTTTTGTCTGGAGGACAAGCTCCTTGATGAGCTCGATGTTTTCCAGCGCCTCCTGTCTTTTGTCTTCGTTCATTTTATCCTCATTTGTATTTTATTAGATAACTAATTCAAAGTACTTTGTAAAACAAAGTAAAATATAAGTTTTTTATCTCCCTTTGTCAAGTTGATTCAAAAAATAATAGGCAAAAAAATCGTAAAATCGGAAAAAATCATATCGACGACAGGGATATCTGCTGGGTGAAAGCCAGCGTGATCGACGATTTAAGGATAGATGCATTCGCGGGCAGCTCTGGCGAACGCCATTAGATTGTCCACTGGGGTTTCGAAGAAGTGGTCAGAGGCCGAACAGATATACCCGCCGTTTTTGCCGACCTTGTCGAAAAGCTCGAAAACTTTCCCGCGAATCGTCTCTTCGGATCCTGATGTCAAAACGTTGAACTGGTCCAGCCCCCCGATCAAAGCCACCCGGTTCCCCACCTTTTGTTTGAACTCCCACGGTTCCTGATTTCCCCCCACACTCGGAGGGGCTAGGGTCTCTGACACATCGGCTCCTGTTGCGACGATGTGTTCCTCGATCCCCAAAGTTCCTCCGCAGGTATGATAAGCCACCTTAAAACCCAGATCGCGCAGCGCCGCATGCATCTCTCTATCATAAGGCAGGCAAAACTCTTTGAATATCCTGGGCGAAATCACAGTGGAGGATCCGGCACCTCCTCCGGTCTCCACAAGATCGAACTTCGCCCCTTTCATGGACTCGATATACTGGAGCTTCTTTTCCAGCAAGATCCTGAGAAGCTCATGAACCCAGTCGGGCTTGTCGTAGGTGGCCATGATCAAATCGGATACATCGTAAAGACAGGCGGCATGCTGCCAGCATCCTCCCTGATTTCCCCATACGAAACCGCGCAAAATGCCGCTGTCGCCGACCGCGTCATATCTGGCCGAGACAGCATCCAGGTCGAGCCTGGGGACCGGCATGAATTTTTCGATCAGGTAGATGTCTTCGTCCCTTTTGATCAGGTGCTCGGTGATCCATGTCGTTTTTCTGTCGCCTTCCGTTTTAAACGCGAGCGTGCCTTCCGGTGCGTGAATCACGTGACGTGCGGTTTTTTTATCAGGCTCATCGCTCAATACGGCGACCTCATCCACCCAGGTTTTCGAGCTTGCCGTCCCTGTCTCGTCATATTGGATTTGGGCGTCCAGCCCGATTTTTCGGAAGGCCTCCAGGTCTGTCACGCCTCCCATGAAGTTTTCCAAGTGATATTCCTGCCATTGATGGATGGATGCAGGCAACCTATCGGGTTTTTCCCGGTTTATGGCCAGCATCAACCGTTCTTTCGATGTCATGCGGCTCAGTCGTAATACTCCAGGCCAAGGTGGGTGATCAGATCCTCCCCCTTGATATAGCGCAGCGTGTTTTTCAACTTCATCAACTGGATAAAAAGATCGTGTTC
>Ga0180437_10005233_pt1 | contig 17870 bp, 13 predicted proteins | sample SS_ome_4_FD_132410 | JGI IMG/M metagenome (GOLD analysis project Ga0180437, IMG submission 132410) | Hypersaline lake sediment archaeal communities from the Salton Sea, California, USA - SS_3_D_1 metaG | ecosystem: Environmental > Aquatic > Non-marine Saline and Alkaline > Hypersaline >... | reverse complement strand
CCTCGCGTGCCTCGACGCGCTGGGGCACGGGCAGGACCCCGCGCTGCTGATCCGCTGCCTCCACAGGCTTCGACAGGCCGACGATCGATACCGACTGTCCTTCGCGGGCCAGTTCGAGAACGACCTGCTGGCCGGCCACGTACGAGGCCTGGTCGAACGGCTCGGATTGGCCGACGCCGTGTCGTTCGACGGCTGGCAGGAGGACCGGCCGGGCTGGCTGGCGGACAAGCATTACGTCGTGTCGGCCGACATGGCCGACGCCGCCCCGGCCGTGCCGGAGGCGATGGCGATGGGGCTCGAGCCCGCCGTCGGCGCCTTCGGCGGCGCCGAGGAGCTCTATCCGCCGGGCGCCCTGTTCGTCACGGCAGAGCAGTTCTGCCGCCGCATCCTCGACGGGCCCTATGACTCCCGCGCCTGCCGGGCCCACGTCGAGCGACGCTTCTCGATGGATGCTTTCCTCCGCCGGGCCAACGAGCTGGTGGTCCGCCTGGAGCGGCTGGCCATGGCGGCGGGACCCGGCGCCCCCGCGCCGCCGGGCCGCGAGGCGCTCCAGCCGGCCTCCGCCGCGGCCGATAACGGGGGGGCGGGCAGATGATCGACACTCGCCTCCTGACCGACGGCCCGCTGGTCAGCGCGATCCTGTCAACGTGCGGCCGCGCGGACGGGCTGGCGGCTGCCCTGCGAAGCGTCGCCGCCCAGTCCTACGGCAACCTCCAGATCCTCCTGGCCGGCGCCGACGGCCGCGACCTGCCGGGCCTTGTCCGATCGATCGACGACGAGCGCGTCGTCTGCCTGCCGCCCGGCGTCCGCCCGGGCCGGGCGGCGGCGATCAACAAGGCGATCCGACTGGCCGAGGGACGCTACGTCTGCTATCTCGACGAGGCCACGATCCACTACCGCGACCACGTGGCCACACTGGCCTCGGCCCTCGAAGCCGGCGACGACTGCCAGGTCGCCTACAGCGACCTCTACCACACCGTGCGCCGCCCAGCCGGCGACGGCGGCGGACAGGTGCTCGCGAAGCTCCTCGCAGCCGGGCGCGACTTCGACCGGTTCTACCTGCTGCACAGGAATCACGTGCCCCTGCCCGCCCTGATGCACCGCCGGGCGCTGCTGGACCGCACCGGGCCGTTCGACGAGCGGCTGGAGCGGCTGGCCGACTGGGACATGGTCCGCCGGATGGCGTTCTACAGCGACTTCCGTCACGTCCCGACCATCACGGGCGAGATCGTATCGGCCGGGCCGACGACGACGGCGTCGAAGACGGGCCAACCGCCGTGCGACGGCCGGCTCCTGGCCGAACGCCACATCGTCCACGCCCGCAGGCCCGCCAGGCCCTGGCCCGGCATGCCCGACCTGGCCGTCATCTACACCCCGCGCCGGGCCGATCGCACCACGGCCGCGAGAATCACCCGCATCGCCCAACGAACACGCTACCCGTACCGGCTGTACCCGGTCGCGCCACCGGCGGGTGCGGCATCGCTGGACGTCGGCACGGACACGACGGTCGTGCCCGCCGCGCCCAACTGCCCTCGGGCGGCCCGGGTGGACAAGGCCCTTCGCCTATGCGACCAGGTGCTCGTCGCCGTCGTGCCCGAAGATCTGCCCATCGGCCGGGACTGGGTCGATTCGTCCGTCCATGCGCTGTTGAGCACGCCCCTGCCGAAGCAGGCCCGCCTGCTGAAGCCGGCCGCCGCGGGCATCTGGGGGGCTGTCTTCCGAACCGCCGAGCTGCGCCGCGCCCGCCGGCGACACCCGGCCCTGTCGGTCCGGCAATCGGTCGAGGCCGACGGCATCGCCGTCCGCCCGCCTGCCCCCGAGGAGATGCCCTTCCGCCTCGACCGCGCGATCCGCCTGGGCCGCGCCGCCGAGGCCGACGGAAGCTTCGCCCGCGCCGCCGATCTCTACGAGGCCGACGGTGCCTTCGACGGCCGACCGGGCGACCGCCTGCTGACCTGCGAGGCCGCCGCGGGCGCCCTCTGGCACGACGGCGGGCAGGACGGCCGCGCCCTCGAACTCTGCCGCCACGTCAACGACCGCCGACCCACCGTCGCCTCCCTGCTGCTCGAGGCCAGGCTCCGCCGGCGATCCGGCCAGCCCGAGCGGGCCGTCGAGCTGCTGCGGCGGGCCCGGGGCGTCTTGAGAAAACCGCACTGCCGAGAGGAGTCACCGTGCTGAGCGTCCAAGCCCATTCGCCGCCCGCCCCGGCCGAGATCCGCCTTACACAGCACTACGACGTGCTCAAGGAGCTCGGCGAGTCCTACGCCGCGCTCGGCCGACTCGACGAGGCCGAGCAGTGCTACCTCCAGGCCGCCACGCTCGCGCCCGCCCGCGCCGAACCGTACGTCGGCATCGGCATCGTGGCCGTCCAGCGCGGGCGGCTGGACCAGGCGGAAGCGGCCTTCGAGATCGCCGCCGAACGCCAGGCCGACTGCGCCGAGGCCTACGGAGGCCTGGCGATGGTCCGGCAGCAGCAGGCAGACTACGCCGGGGCGCTGGACATGTACCTGCGGTGCCTCGAGCTGGACGCGGACAACTTGGTGGCCCTGCTGGGGCTGTTCCAGACCTCCTGCCAGATGGGCACGTTCGCGCAGGTGATCCACTACCTCGAGCTGTACCTCAACCGCCATCCGGGCGACGCGTCGGTGCTGTTCTGCCTGGCCACCCTCTACGCCCGGGAAGGCCAACTCGAGCGGGCCGAGGACTGCCTGCTGTCCGTCCTCGCGTTGGAGCCGGGCAAAGCCGAGGCGGCCCGGTTGCTCGAGCAGGTCCGCGGCGAGCGGGCCGCCGCGGCGCCGGACGCGATCAGCGCATGACCGCCACGCCGAACAACCCGCCCTCCACGCCGCTCGAGCAGCTCGAGCAGGTCGCCGCAACGCTGAAGCGTCTGCTGGCCGACGACGAGCAGCCCACGCCGGCTGCGGTCCGCGCGCTGACCGGGCGGCTCGAGCGGCTGGGGCGCCAGCTTGGCGGCGCCGCGCCGGCGGAGACGGCCGCCCTCGCGGAACAGCTTGCGCGGATCAAGCGGCTGCACGATGCGCTGGCGCTGCGGCTGACACAGCAGCGCGACGAGGCGGGCGACCGGCTGGCGATGATGCGGAAGGGCAAGGCGACGCTGAAGGCGTACGGCCGGACCAAGTGAGGAACACGAGAAGGGGGTGATGAGCTTCGGATGAGTTCGACGCGAAGAGACCCGCCTTTCCATCCGCCTCCGGCAGACTCAAGGGCGTGGGCGTTTCAGAGCAAAACGGGGACTGGCCCCGAAGCGCAGCGCAGATGCCAGTGCCCTTTTTCGAGCCCCGCAGAGCAGCAGAGCCCAATGACACCAGCAGCCACGGGCAGCGGCTCCAAGTGATCGCTGACAGAACAGCACCGAACCAGCGGAGTCTCCGGGCAGTATCAAGGAGCGACATTCAGGAAAGGCAGTACATGTTGGGCAAGCCACGCTCCGTCTGGCGCAACCTGATCGCGATGGCGGTCATCTGCATCTCTCTGGGCTACATCGAAGCCGCTCTGGTCGTCTACCTTCGGGAGATCCTCGTTCCTCTGCGGCTGGAGCATTTCCCGGGGATGACTCGGGAGCTTCTTCCGATGGTCTCGCTCGAGCAGTTAAGAGCGGCAGGGGGGTCTTACCCGTTCCTCCTGGCCGTCGAGGTGTGCCGCGAGCCCGCGCCCCTGATCCTTCTGGCTGCCTGCGCCTGGGCCTTCGGTCGCGCGTTTCGGTCGAGCCTGGCCTACTTCCTGATCGGCTTCGGCATCTGGGACATCTGCTACTACGCATCCCTGAAGATACTGGTCAACTGGCCCGCCTCGCTGGCGACTTGGGACGTGCTCTATCTGATCCCCACGGCCTGGGTAGCGCCGGTCTGGGCGCCCCTTGCCGCCTCCGTCACGATGATCGCTGCCGGCCTGCTCCTGCTCCTCCGAGGGCCTTCGGCGACCTGGCGGAGGGCACTCACTGGAGCCCTGCTCGCCCTGGTTGGCGCGGGCCTGATCCTGACGAGCTTCCTGCTCCGCAGCGCCGAGGCATTCGAGCGCGTCCCCGTCCGCTACGACTGGCAGTGGTTCCTCGGCGGCTGGTTGTTGAGCGTGCTCGGGCTCTGCTGGGGCCTCCGGGTCCGGCGTGAGCCGGATGGCGTTGTGGCAACCGGGCCCGCGCAGTAGACCGCGCGTCAGAGAGGGAGGAGTTGGCCAATCGCCCGAGAGCGATCCGCATACCCGACTCCCACACTCGCTGCAATACTCCGCTCGGCCTGGCAGCCTGCGATCTCACACCGGTCCCCTCTTTCGAGGCGGAGCGCGTTCATCCCATTGGAGGTCCTTACGGATTGAGCCGTGCCTCCGAGGCTCGTACAATCACGCCGGGGACAGTCCTGCTACAGGAGAATCTGACATGAGAGCACCGTTCTTCGCCGTTTGCCTGGTGTCCCTCGGGGTCCTTGTGGTGGTTCGCTCCATGGCGCATGCGGAAGCTGCGGCCGGTTTGCGGGTGGGCGCGGCCCGGATCGACATCACGCCCGACAAGCCCGTCCGGATGTCCGGCTACGCCGGCCGCAAGGAGCCGTCCACGGACGTGCACGATCCGCTCTCGGCAAGGGCGTTGGCCTTCGAGGTGGGCAACAGGCGGCTCGTACTGGTCTCGACCGATCTGATCGGCTTCTACGACGGGACGGCGGAGATCATGCGCCGTGCCTTGTTGGCCAAGACCAAGCTCAAGCCCTCGGAGCTGTTCTTGACCGCCATTCACACGCACGCGGCCCCCACGCTGACGACCGACAAGAAACGCGGCCACGCGAACAATGTCGAGTACACCGAAACGCTGAAGGGAAAGCTGATCAAGGTCGTTCGGCAGGGGCTCGACGCGATGGAGCCGGCCGGCATCGGTCTGGGCGTCGGCTACAGCCCGATCGGGATGAACCGCCGTGAGCTGCGCGTGGGCAGTGACGGCAGGAGTTCCATCGTGCTCGGGCGGAACCCCTACGGGCCGACCGACAAGGAGGTCCTGGTGATGAAGGTGGCCTCGGCGAAGGGCGGAACGCGGGCCGTCGCCTTCAGCTACGCGGTGCACGGGACCTCCCTGGGCCCCAGGAACCGCACGATCAGCGGCGACGTGCTCGGCCTGGCCGAGCAGCTCGCCGAGAAGGTCCTCGGGCCGGAGGCCATCGCGCCGGCGTTCGCGGGCGCCTCCGGCGACATCGACCCGTGGTTTCGCGTCCTGCCGGCCATCAACACCGAGCCGGGCTGGACGCCCGAGCCGGTTCTGCTCGGCAAGCTCCTGGGCCAGGAGGTCGTGCACGTCTATCGCGGCATCAGGAAGACCGCACCAACGGATCGGCTCGCAACGAAGCTCGTCACGCTGCGACTGCCCGCCAAGCCGAGCGAGGACGCCTCCGCCCCGAAGCCCGGCACGGTCGCGTTCAATGTGACGGTTGCCCGGCTGGGCGAGGTGGCCTTCGTCGGCCTTGGGGGCGAGGTCCTCACGGAGATCGGCAAGGCCATCAAGGCGGGCTCACCCGTCAGGCACACCTTCATCATCACCCACTGCAACGGCGCGGCCGGGTACCTCGCCCCGAAGGAAGCGCACGTGCAGGGAGGCTACGAAGTCCGGACCAGCCCCTTCGCCCCGCAGGCGGCCGACATCGTCATCCGCGAAGCCATCCGCATGCTGCACGGTCTGTGAAGTTGGAGTATGTAATGTGAAGCACAGAGCGATCGGCGCTTCACGCACTATGCCAGCTTGTCGAGGTTGCGGGCGACCTTGTGGACGGCCTCGATGATCTGATCCATTTCTTTCCGCGAGCCGAGGAAGGGGATCTTGCTGTCCATGGTGAGTCGTTCGTTGACGGGCCCGGCCTGGCCGTCCATGACCGGCAGGCGAAGGGACTGTCGGTACTTGTCCAGCCGGGCCTTGGAGAAGGCCGCCCGGAAGGCCCGCGAGCTTAAGTGCTCTTCCAGCATCTTCTCCTTGTGGCAGCCGCCGTAGTACCGCCTTGGGCCGCCCCGCATCGGGATGTTCTCGGCCCGCAGGGCCTCGGCGAACCGGGCGGCGGGCACGTTCTTGAACTGCGCGCGGTCGTAGTTCATGTCGAACTGGACGTAGGTGACCGACGTGTTGTTCGAGTAGCGTTTGCGGAGCGTCAGGCCGGGGATCTTCGCCAGGGCCCCTTCCACGTACCGCCCGTTCTCGTGACGCCGGGGCGCGTCGGTCTTGAACCGCTTGAACTGCTCGGCCAGGACCGCCGCCTGGAACTCGGTCATGCGGTGGTTCGACCCGGGAAAGGGGTAGCCCCGCAAGCGCCGCTCTGGATCGCGTCCGTTGTTGATGAACGCCCCGCAGCGCCGCATGAATTCGTCGTCGCTGCCGAGGATCGCGCCGCCCTCGCCGCAGACGAGCGACTTCCACTCCTGGAAGCTGATGCACCCGCTGAGGCCGAACGTGCCGACCTTCCTGCCGCTGACCGTGGCGAACACCGATTGGCATGCGTCTTCGACCACCGGAATCTTGTGCTTCCTGGATATCGCCATGATCTTCTCGATATCCACCGGCCAGCCCGCCAGGTGGACGGGCATGATCGCCCTGGTGTGTTCCGTGACGGCGGCCTCTATCCGGTCGGCGTCGATCGAGCCGGTCTGCGGGTCCACGTCCACGAAGACCGGCAGGGCGTGCAGGTTCGTGATCGTGTTGATCGTCGCGATGAACGTGTGGGGCGAGGTGATCACCTCATCGCCGGGCCCCACGCCGATCACGTGCAGCGACGCGCTCAGGGCGGTCGTGCCCCCGTTGGTCAGGATGCACCGGCCCGCGCCCATCGCCTCGGCGAACATCTTCTCGAAGTCGTAGACCGCGTTGCCCCGCAGGCAACACCAGTTGCGGCTTCGCAGCGCCTTGGTCAGGGCCTTCTCCTCCCGCTCGTCGATGATGGGCCAGGTGGTGGAGAAGCCCTTGGCGCGGACGGGCGTTCCGCCGTGCAGGGCCAGCGTGTCGGCCTTGCGCGCGACGACCGCGTGGAGCGACCGGGCTGCGGCGGCCAGGAATCCAGCCCCCGCCAGACCGGCGGAGGCGGCCTTCACAAAGGATCGGCGCGTCAGAGAGGGCTTCATGGTTGGATACCTCCATTGTGCATGGGGGTCCGCCTGGAAAACGGAGACTGGCTCCGAAGCGGCGTGCCGTTCGCCGCGAGCGTGCCTGTACCTATTGTCCTCGACCGGTTGCCAAGCGCCCAGAGAATTCCGACATTGCAGTAGGCGCAAGCGGAAGGGCGGCAGTGTGATGCACGGCGAGGTCATCCGGGAATCCCGGATAGGGGTTCCACGTCTGGCTGCGCGGCGCTTGCGTTCGCTTCCATTCATCGCCGCAGCCCCCGGGGCAGCCGACGATGCCTACAACGTCAACGAGGACGACACGCTCGACGTGCCCGCCCCCGGCGTGTTGGCCACTGCCCTCGTCCAGCCCTCAAGACCCGTCAACAGGTTCCCGGACCTGGTTCGGCACACCCGGCACGGACGGGAGCCTCGCCGGCGGCGGGCTCTTTCCCCATGGGACAGTTCAGCCAAACTCAACCGTGGACGAACTGCTTTCCAGCAGGTCGAAGTAATAGACCGCATCCGCCTTCAGGGCCTTTCCCAGGACCACCTTCATCCCCAGGGAGACCATGAAGCCGGCCACCAGCGCCGCCGTGAACGCCGGCGTGCCGAGCTCCTTCTCAAGCGTCTGGTCGGCGTCGAGCTCGTCGGGATAGATCCGGCCAAGGAGGTTGCTGCCGGGCCTGACCACTGCCGCCTGGCCGTACCAGCCGGCGATGGCGCCGTGGATGAGAACCTTGTCCGCCCGGCTGCAAAGCTCCGCAACGTGCAGGCGGTCGGGGACATTGTCGAGGCAATCGAAGACAAGATCCGCCTGCCCCCAGAGGCGTGCGGGAATCTCATCGTGGGTCATTCGCAGGCCCCGGAAAGCCAGAGCCGAGTTGATCTGCCGCACTCTGGCCTCCGCCGCCCGGGCTTTTGGCGCGCCCAGGTTGTCGCGGCCGGAGAGGGTCTGGCGGTTCAGGTTGCTCTCATCGAACACGTCGGGATCCACGGCGGTGATGTCTCCAACGCCCATGCGGGCGAGCTGTTCGACCACGTGCCCGCCAAGACCGCCCAGGCCGAGAACCAGCGCCCTGGTCTCCAGCAGCTTGATCTGGCCGGCCAGGCCCGCGACGCCGATGTTCCGCTGGAACCAGGGCGGCACGCGGCCGGCGGCAAGGGCCCGGGCCTGCTCGGACGCATTCTGGGGGTGTTCCATGCGAACCTGATGTCTGGCGGAAGATCAGCCGCCGCCGATGGCGGGCGGGAAGATGTAGACTTCGTCGCCGTCTGATAGCGCTGTCTGAAGGTCGCCTTGCCTGCCGTTGACGGTGACGATCCGGACACGCTTGATCGGCAGGCCCAGGTACTCGGCCAGGCCCCGGACCGTTGCGGGCCCTTCGATTCGGGTCCATCCGTCTTCGCCCTCTTTCGCGTACTTCGCGAAAAGGGAAACCAACTTCACCTTCAGCTTCATCTGACCATCCGTAAGGCGATGCTTGCCTTTTGCCTGACGCGGCGGGCACGTCATCTCACGCCGGCGCCAGCGCCAGTCGCTTCAGCGTCGCCTCGGTCGGGATCCCGCTGTCGTCCCAGCCGCGGATCTGATAGTAGTCCTTCATCAGCCTCTCGAACGGAATCTCCTTCCCGGCGCGGAAGCCCTCGGTGGCGGACTGGTACATGGCCTTCGGCAGCACGTCGGTCGACCCGTCGTATCCGTCGCGGATGTTGATCAGCCGCTGGGCCGTAAAGCCGCGTTCGCCCGCCTCGAAGAGCTGTTCGACGGTGAGATCCCAGCCCGTAATGGCGTTGTAGAGTTCGGTGACTTCGGTCATGCTCAGGTCGCCGCCGTCGATCATGAACAGGCAGATGACGATGGAATTGGCCAGCACGCCCAGGTCCTGGCAGCGCACGGCGACGAGGCTCTGGTTGTCCGGCTCGAAGAACTTGACCATGCCCTCTTTCACGCCCATCTCGGGGATGAAGAAGCCGCCCATCTCGACGTCTTCGCACGGGCCGCGGAAGTGGCACGCGCCGCGCGTCCCGGTGGCATAGGTCGGCGCGAGCGAGATGCACGAGCGCGGGTCGTGCGAGGGATAGTCCAGCCCTTTGTTGTGCACGACGGCCTGGACCGAGTCCGGGTGAATCCTCTCCGCCGCCTTGAGCGTGCCGTCTGCAAACAACGCGCCGAAGCCCGTCTTCGTGCCGATCTCTTCGGTCATCTTGACCAGCGTCATGCCGTCGCCCCAGTCCAGGCTGTATTCGGACGGCATGACGTCCTCGCTGATCCACCCGTTCTCCTTGCACTTCATGGCGAACGCGACCATCGCCCCGGCGGAGATCGTGTCCACGCCGCAGCGGTTGGCGATGTCGTTGGCCTTGGCCACCGCCTTCGGGTCGGCGATCAGGCAGCACGTGCCCATCAGGCCGAGCGTTTCATATTCCGGTCCGGCGCCCCGGGTGACATACTCGGCCGGTTCGGTCACCTCGATGCCGCGATGGCAGCCGATCGGGCAGTACTTGCAGGGAATCGGCTTGGCCTTCAGCACGTCGGTGTAGTTCGGCGCACCCAGCGATTTGGCCCCCTCCGGGAAGACGTCGCCGTCCCAGTACTTGATCGGCATGTCGCCCAGGCCCTCGGCGGTCTCGCACAGGCCGGGTGTGCCGTGCTCGCGGAACTCGTTCTCGATTGTGTTGGCATGGATCTTCTTGAAGAACTTCTTGCAAAGGTCCTTGGTCTTCTCCGGGTCGGCTACGGGGACGGACTTGCTGCCCGTCACGGCCACCGCCTTGAGGTTCTTCGTGCCCATCAGCGCGCCCAGGCCGCACCGCCCCCCGAAGCTGTGCTTGTCGACCGCGACACACGCGATGGCCACTCCCTGCTCCCCGGCCGGGCCGATGCAGGCGATCGACAACGCCGGTTCGTTGTTCTCCTCGCGGATGGCGTCCACGGTATCGTAGCTGGCCTTGCCCCAGTGCGGTGTGGCATCCTTCAACTCGACGGTGTCGTCGTTGATGTACAGGTAGACCGGCGTCTGGGATTTGCCCTGGATGACGATCACGTCGTATCCGGCGTCCTTCAGCGCGGGCCCCCAACTCGCGCCGGCGGCCGTGTCCGCATACGTTCCCGTCAGCAGCGAGATGCCCATGATGCTGAACTTGGCCCCGCCGGGGACGGCAGGCCCCTGGAACGGGCCGGTGGCGAATATCAGGCGGTTCTCGCCGTCGCGAGGATCAATGGGGCCGGGCAGCTCGCGGCGCAGGATTTCGGCGCCGAGTCCGGCCCCGCCCAGAAACCGCTTCAGATCGTCTTCCGGAATGGCCTCAACGGAAATGTGCTTCGAAGAGAGATCCACTCGCAGCAGTTTCTGCCAATAGCCGTTGCCCATTGTGTTCTCCTGTGTCAGGTGTTTCGGACTTCCTTCGCCACGCGCCTGACCCGCCCGCGGGACGCCCCCGCGCCGGCGCAGGCCGGGAAGGAGCCCGAGCGGGGGGCGGATCAGACCATTCAGGCGGGCAGGATCTTCGCGAGCCCGGCCACGTCGTCGGCGGGGGCCGGCGCCAGGGGCAGTCGCGGGGGGCCCACGGGATGCCCCATCAACTCGCACCCGGCCTTGACCAACTGCGTGTACTTGCCCGAGTGCTCCATCATCGCCAAGACCGGCAGCAGGCGGTAGTAGAGCTCTCTGGCGGCGGGCAGATCGCCCTTTGTCACGGCCAGGTCGAACAGTTGCACGTGCTCGGTCGGCAGCACGTTCACCACGCCGCCGACCCAGCCGGCCGCGCCCAGGACGAAACTCTCCAGCGCCGCCGTGTCGCAGCCGCAGAAGACCGTGATCCGCTCGCCGCAGCGACGGATGATCTCGCTGACGCGCGAGATGTCGCCGGTGCTCTCCTTGACGTACCGTACATTCTCGAGTTCGGCCAGCCGCACGATGAGATCCGGCGTCATGTCCACGCCCGTCCGGCCGGGGTAGTTGTAGAGCATGATCGGGATGTCGATCTCGCTGTCGATGACCCGGAAGTGCTCCCACAGCCCTTCGTGGGTCGGCAGGGAGTAATACGGCGCGGCCAGCAGCAGCCCCGCGGCCCCCTGCTCCCGGGCCTGTTGGGAATAGCGGACCACCTCCCGCGTGCTGCCGGCGTTGGTCCCTACGAGGACGGGCACTCGGCCGGCCACGGCGTCGAGCGTGGTCTGGACGACGCGCTTCCGCTCCTCGGCGTCCAGCGCGTAGTACTCGCCCGTGCTGCCCAGAGGGATCACACCGTGCACACCGCCCGTCCCAACCAGGTAGTCGACAAAACTCGACAGCGTCTCGTAGTCGACATCCTGCTGGGCGGTCATGGGGGTCACCACTGCCGGAAATATGCCTTTCAGTCCGCTGTCCACGAGATGTTTCTTTCAGTCGGGGTTTCCCTGATAGTCCTTGGCCGACGGCCGATGTCGGCCTTTCGGGTGATTCTATCGCCGGCCCCGACATCCGCAAGCGCCTCTTCTGCCGGATGGAGGGGGGATCGTCCCGCTCCCGGGCCATAATCTCGCCTGGAGCGCCCTGCGTAGGGGTTGCCCCTACCGGAAACCCGATCCGCCAGAGAGACAGCAGCCGTGTTGACTTCGCAGCAGGTCCGGAGAGGGCTTCACGGCGTCCAGGAAGCCGACAGGCGCACCGGCGGTCGGTTGGAGACGGCACGGCTCCTCGGGCGGCGCAGGGTCCGTCCACCATGGATCTGCCAGACGGTTTTCACAACCGGCTTGCCCGTTTTTCGCTATATACCGTATATGAAAACAGGTGAGAAGAGGTGAGAACAGCGGAGATCCGGCGCTATGGGTTGACACCGGGCCTCCCTGCAACTATCTTTTTTACAATGGCTTGTGAGACTTTGGAACGGCTGATAGCTGATAGCAGACCCATGACCCGGAGGTCGCGGCCATCCGGAAAGTGCCGGCCCATGGGCCGTTGCACGCGCTGCTTCTGATCAGTGAGACGCTCAATGGAGCTGGAATTCAAGCCCGATATCGAGCACGCCCGCCAGCGGTGGGCGCAGTTCTGGCGCGGCGAGAGCACGCGCCCGCTGCTGTGGGCCGTGCGCCCGAAGCCGGGGGGCGAGCCGATCTCCCGGCCGGGATGCTACCAGTGTGCGTTCGACGATATCGAGCCGGTGATCGAGCAGGCGATCGGATGGGCGGCCACGCACGAGTTCCTCGACGGTGCCATTCCCGGCTACCAGGTCACTTTCGGCCCGGACCACTTCGCGGCGCTGCTGGGGGCCGAGCTGCGGAACGCCGAGGGCAGCTCCGCCACGAACTGGATCCAGCCGTTCGTCGAGGACTGGGACGACGTGGAGATTCGCTTTCAGCCGGAGGGGAGATGGTGGCGGCGCACCGTCGAGGTGATCGAGCGCTTCCGCCGGCGGTGCGACGGCCGACTGATCATCTACGGCACGCATCTCCAGGGCGGGCTCGACTGCCTGGTGGCCCTGCGCGGAGCCCAAAGGCTGCTGACCGACCTGCTGGACGCGCCCGAGAAGGTGCTCGCCGCTCTGCGGCAGGTGGACAGGGCCCTCGATGACGTCCGCGCCGCGATGGCCGAGGCGCTGGACGTGGCCACGTACGGCAGCCTTAACCGCTTCGGCATGTACAGCCGGGGAATGATCGACGTGCCGCAGTGCGACGTCTCGTGCATGATCGGCACGCAGATGTTTGAGCGATTCGCGCTGCCGTCGCTGGCCCACGAGGTCGGCGGGCTCGACGCGAGCATCTACCACCTCGACGGGCCCGGCGCGATTCGCCACCTCGAGGGGGTCTGCTCGCTGGAGAAGCTGGACATGGTCCAGTGGGTCCCCGGGGCCGGGCGTGAAGATGAAGACTGGGGCCGGCTCCGGCGGCGGATCGACGAGTTGGGCAAGGGGCAGATCTACCAGTCCGGCAGCAACCTGACCGCACCGCAGGTCCAGGCCGTCTGGGAGAGCTTCTCCTCCCGGAAGCTCTACTTCCAGGTGCGTGCCGACGTGCATGACGAACTGAGAGCCCTGCTGCCGGAACGGCCGGCGGCGATCTCGGAGTAAGGAACAGCAAACCTCAACCAGGAGCGAGAACCAAGATGAACAAGAGAATGACGAACCTGCTGCCCCTCGCGGCCGTGGCGTTAACAGGCTTGGCGCTCGGCGCCGGGGCAAGGGACGGCCTTGCCCAACCGGCCAATCAAGGCGGCAATCCGGGCGATGCCGCCGGGCCGCTGAAGGTGTTCATTCTTGCCGGGCAGTCCAACATGCAGGGGCATGCACACATCCGCACCTTCGACGCCATCGGCCTGGACCCGAAGACGGCGTCGATTCTCAAGGAAATGCGCGACGCAGACGGCGCTCCGCGGGTCTGCGAGAAGGTGTGGATCTCGGCAATCGGCTGTGCTGAAGAGGAGCAGGTCGGCAAGTTGACCGCCGGTTTTGGCGCGAAGAAGCGCGGCCCCAAGATCGGGCCGGAGTTCACGTTCGGGATCTACATGCAGAAGCTGCTGGGTCAGCCAATCCTGATCATCAAGACCGCCTGGGGCGGCAAGAGCCTGAACACCGATTTCCGTCCGCCGGGGGCGGGGCCATACAAGTTCAGCGAGGCGCAGTTGGAGACTCTCAAGAAGCGAGGCCGGGATACCGAGAAGGTCAAGGCCGACAGAGCGAAAGCGACCGGCCGCTACTACCGCCTGATGACCGCCCATGTGAAGAAGGTCCTGGGGGACATCAAGCGGGTCTGCCCGAGCCACGATCCCAAGCAGGGCTACAAGCTGGCCGGCTTCGTCTGGTTCCAGGGCTGGAACGACATGGTCGACAGCTCAACGTACCCCAATCGAGGCAGACCGGGAGGCTATGACCAATACAGCGTGCTGCTGGCGCAGTTCATTCGCGACGTGCGGAAGGACCTCTCGGCGCCGGAGATGCCCTTTGTGATCGGTGTGATGGGCGTCGGGGGCCCCGTCGAGAAGTACGGGCCGAAACAGCAGCGATACAAGGGCATCCATCAGAACTTCCGCAATGCCATGGCCGCGCCCGCCACCCTGCCCGAGTTCAAGGGCAACGTTGCCGCCGTCTGGACCGAGAAGTACTGGGACGCCAAGTTCGTCGAGCTGCGGACGAGGGATGCGAAGATCCGGGAGAAGGTGCAGCAGCTCAGGAAAGAGGGGAAGCTCACCCGCCAGCAGGAGAACGAGGCCCTCGAGAAGCACCGTGCGGAAGTCTTCACCCCGCACGAGATCGCGATCCTCACCAAGAGCGCGTCGAACTTCGACTTCCACTACATGGGCTCCGCCAAGATCATGGCCCAGATCGGCAAGGGCTTTGCCGAGGCCATGGCTGGGATGAGGAAGGGCCGGAACCGGGAATAGGCGCCAGCAGACACGAATCAGGGATACTCCGATCAGGAGACAACTATGCGTAACAGACAATGCACCGTCTTGTTGTCGATTCTATCGGCCATCGCGCTGTGCGCGGCCGTCGCCGCCGCGGGCACGCTCAAGACGCACGGCATCTTCTCGAGCAATATGGTGATCCAGCGTGAGAAGCCCATCAGGATATGGGGATGGGCCAAGCTTGGCGGAAAGGTATCGGTGCAGTTCGGCCGGGAGAAGGCGGAGGCTGCGGCCGCCGGCAAGGCGGGCCGCTGGGAGGCGACCTTCCCCGCCCGGGAAGCCGATGCCAACGGTCAGAAGCTGATCGTCACGTCCGGGGATGAGACGATCGAGATGGATAATATCGTCATTGGCGACGTGTGGGTCATGAACGGCCAGAGCAACATGGCCTTTGGGTTGGGCAAGACCTTCCGCAGCGATCTGGAAGCCGCCACGGCCCACCTGCCGCTGCTGCGTGAGGTCCGCATCTCGCCCAACGAGCAATACACGCTCCAGGAAGACCTGCCGGCCGAGAAGGTCAGCGGCTGGAACGTCAGCACGCCAAAGACGGCGGGCGCGTTCTCAGCGATCGGCTATGCCTTCGGGTCTCGCCTCCAGCGTGCGCTGCAGATTCCCGTCGGCATCATCGACAACGCGCGCGGCGGCGCGTCCATCGAGAGTCTCGTTCCCCGTCAGAAGTTCAAGGACCACCCGCTGGCCGCCGGGTACCTGGCGTGGGTCGAGAAGCGTCGAGCCGAGTTCGACTGGGGCGCGGCCGTGCAGAAACTCGTCGAGCGATGGGAAAAGACCGTCGCCCAGCAGCGCGAGAAGGGCGTGCCGGAGGACAAGCTGCCGCCCAGGCCCACCCGCAAGAGCCTCCGCTCCTGGAGCATCCCCGGCAAGAGCCCGAGCGACGCCGCCTCGTGCTACAATGGCATGTTCGGCGTTTTCAAGGGCCTGGACATCAAGGGCGTTCTCTTTCACCAGGGCTACAACAACGCCATGGGCGGAAGCTGTCGGCCGAAGCGCTACCGGGCGCTCATGAAGCTCATGGTCGAGGGCTGGCGTGAGGACTTCAACGACCCGAACCTGCCGGTGGGTGTCATAGAGTTCTGCGCGGGGAGTATCACGCAGAGCCGCGACAACTTCGAGATCTGGAGCAACCACCGCACGGGGGGAGCGTTCATCCGCGAAGCGCAGAGGCTGGGCCTGGCGGACCTGAGAGACCCGACGAACACCGGGTTCATCCCGGGGTACGACCAGCAGATCCCGGGCCTGCATCCGTCAAAGAAGCACTTCCACGGTGTGCGGGCGGCCCGATGGGCGCTCAAGAACGTGTACGGCATGCGCGTCGGCTGGGAGACGGCCGAACTGCTTTCGGCCAAGCGCGATGGGGACAGCATGGTGCTGACATTCGACAAGCCCGTGATGCCGGACGACATGTCCATGGTCCCGGAAGGCTTCGCGATTGCGGACAAGTCCGGCAAGTTCTACATGGCGCACGCCGCGTACGCACTCAGGAAAGACGTCGGCATCTGGAACACCGCCAAGGTTTGTGATACCAAGACGATCCATCTCTGGAGTCCGCTGGTCAAGGAACCGGTGGCGGTGCGCTACGCCTGGGCGGGCAGTCCGATGGGGAACCTCAAGGTCAATGGCCGGCCGTGGCAGCCGCTGCACAGCTTCCGCACCGACACCTGGGACTTGCCGGAACCCGATGATCCGTCACAGCCGGCCATGAGCCGTGAGCAGGGCAGGCGAATGGAGAGGGACTCCATCAAGTACTGCGAACACAGGAGGACGGAAGAGGCCAAGCGGGCGGTCGAGATCCTCGAGCGGCTCAAGACGCTGGGCAGGAGCACGCCGAAGACCGACTGAGGGCTGACGAGGTCCTCACGCGTCTCCACACAGGAACGAAGTTGTGAGAAAGAGCATGAACAGCAACAGGTTGCTTGTTGCGGTCGGCCTGCTGGCGGCAACGATGGTGGGCGCCGCCGGCGCATCGGCGGCCGCGAAGACCAAGGCCGGTTCGAAGGCCAAGTCACCGGGGGCGATCAGCGGCATGCCCGAGGACCCCGCGGCGGTCGGCTTGGCGGACGAATCGTATCGCCAGTACGTGATGCTGCTGCATGACCTCGCCCGGCGCGCGCGGTTCCAACAGCTCGCCGAGCAGGCCTACGATTGCGAGTCCCTGATCCTCGAATCCGACCGCGACCCCCTGGATGTCGTGCTGCGTCGGACCGCGGCGCTGCTGGCGCACATCCGCGAGATGCCCGGGGCGCCCGACCTTTCCATCCAGGCCGCGCGGCTTCAGCAGTTGGTCAAACAGGCCCGGGCGACCGGAGTGAAGGACCTCAACGCCCGTGCCGCGCTGTTTGTCGAGGCCTGCAAGCTCCGCCGCCGGATCGCCTTCGCCAACCCGCTGCTGAACTTCGACAAGCTGCTGTTGCTCAAGCGCCACCTGGCGGCCTACCGTCACATGTGCGACCAGTACTACGGCATCCGGCAGCGGCCCGGAGGGGGCATCTGTGTGCTGAACAATCCGTTCAGCGACAGCCCCACCGTCACCGAGTTGTTCGGCGATTCGGTCGTGCAGAACGGCCGGCTCAAGGGGCGGAAGTTGACGGGCGGCTCGTTCCTCTCGCCGGAGCTGTCGTTCGACGGCAGGCGCGTGGCCTTTGCCTGGGTCGAATGCACCGGCAGCAAAGACCACCGCCACCACCTCCAACACGACAAGGGCCACTGGGACCAGGGCTGGAGTTACCACATCTTCACGGCCAACATCGACGGGACGAACCTGCGGATGCTCACCGACGGGACGTTCAATGACTTCGATCCCCTCTTCATGCCCAGCGGCCGGATTGCCTTCATCAGCGAGCGGCGCGGCGGCTACCTGCGATGCGGCCGGGTCTGCCCCACGTACACCCTCTTCGACATGGCCGACGATGGCTCGGACATCCGCTGCCTCAGTTGGCACGAGACCAACGAGTGGCATCCCAGCGTCAACAACGCGGGCCGGATTGTCTGGACGCGATGGGACTACGTGGACCGCCACGGGCAGATCGCCCACATGCCCTGGGTGACCACGCCGGACGGCCGCGATCCGCGACCGGTCCACGGCAACTATGCGGTCCGCAAAAACAGGCCGGACATGGAACAGGACGTGCGAGCCGTGCCCAAGTCGCACCTCTACGTCGCCACGGCCGCGCCGCATCACAATCAGTCCTTCGGTTCGCTGGTCGTGATCGATCCCCACAAGAAAGACGACGACAGTTGGGGTCCGATCCGCCGCCTGACCCCGCGGGCCGAGTTCCCGGAGAGCCAGGCCAGCAGCCGGCTGCTCAGCTACGGGCAGGCCTGGCCGCTCAGCGAGGACTACTTCCTGTGCGTGTACGCGCCGCATGAGATCAAGCAGCTCGGGGGTGG
>Ga0180437_10005228_pt1 | contig 17882 bp, 18 predicted proteins | sample SS_ome_4_FD_132410 | JGI IMG/M metagenome (GOLD analysis project Ga0180437, IMG submission 132410) | Hypersaline lake sediment archaeal communities from the Salton Sea, California, USA - SS_3_D_1 metaG | ecosystem: Environmental > Aquatic > Non-marine Saline and Alkaline > Hypersaline >... | reverse complement strand
TCTATCGCTGTGAGTTTTATTCATTTCATAAACAATGCTGCGAGCTACAATATCTCTGGTCGCCAGCTCCGCCTCAGTAGTATAATCCGGCATGAAACGATGCCCCTCGACATTTCTGAGTATGCCACCCTCTCCTCTGACTGCTTCAGAGATGAGAAACGGAGCTACTCCCGGTAAGCGAAGAACAGTGGGATGAAACTGGAAAAATTCTATATCGCTTATTTCTGCACCGGCTTCAAATGCCAAAGCTATCCCGTCACCAGTGACTACATCGGAGTTAGTTGTATATTTAAACAACTTACCGGCACCGCCAGTAGCTAAGATGAGATACTGGCAGTGGTATTCTTCCACCGAGCCAGTACGGCAATCAAGAGCTTTCACGCCAATTATCCTGCCATTCCGCACTAAAATTTCACTAGCCAAGCAGTTCTCCAAGACTTTAACGGGAGTAGAGCGTACCTGCCGACTTAAGGTAACCTCGATATGTTCCCCGGTAGCATCACCACCAGCATGCATAACGCGCGATATACTGTGAGCTGCTTCGCTGGTCAAGGTAATTTCACCGTCCAAAGTGTCAAATGGCACTCCAAATTTGATTAAATCAGCAATGCAATCGGCGGCTTCATCGGTTAAAATGCGTACCGATTCAGCATCAGATAAGCCAGCCCCGGCAGATATAGTGTCTTCGAAGTGCAATTCGGGGGAATCATCTTTGCCCATCGCAACAGCAATACCCCCTTGAGCGTATCGGGTGTTGCAATCATCTATATTTCCCTTGGTTAAAATGAGGACACTGCCTCGTTCTATAGCGAGCAAGGCAATATAAAGTCCAGCAATGCCACTGCCAACTACAATATAATCACAGTAATTGGTTTTCATTTTTGCGCCATACCCAGTAATCCACAAATCTTCTTATTGCTTGTGCCGCACTCTGAGGGGAAGGGAAAACGGCTAAACCCTGATCGATGACTTGCTTCCGCGTCTCAGTGATAGTTCGCCATTTCCAACTTTTCATCTCCTCTAAACCAATCTCTCCCGTTTCTATGACACAAATTGAAGGCTTACCATTCTTCTTGATTGTCAATATGCTTGGTAGAAAGTTTGGTGCTAATGCCTTTTCCCATATATCATTGGGCAGAGGGTCGTCTTGAGTCAAATTGGCAACAAAAAGGTCATATACCTCTTCACCACTAAGCCACTCCGACAGGTCTATGTCCGCCATAAGTGTGCCTTGAAAAAGAGAAAAATCTATAGGATTTCTGATCCAATCCCACAGTCTGGGTGCTTTTTCTTTAAGTTTCCTTCTGAATCCCGTAGAGAATTCCGGCAACTCGAAACCTTCCTCTTCCCAAACATCGGCTGAGACCATACTCTTCCCACCTCCACCCCCGGCAATGATTACCCTCTTGCCCGTAATAGGTGGCAAAAAGTTGAAGGCGACAATCTGGTCTATCAGCTCTTGAAAATTACCGACCATGCTAGCTCCACATTGCTTTAACACTGCTTTCCAAACATTGATAGAACCCGCTAGAGATGCAGTGTGGGAGAGTGCCAATTTTGCCCCCGCTCTCCCTCTCCCCCCCTTAAGAATTACGACTGGCTTCTGTCTCGCAGCCAGCGCCAACGACTCAACGAATCTCCTGCCATCTTTAACTCCCTCTATATAGGAAGCAATTACTTTTGTTTCATCATCGGAGGCAAAATAATTCAATAGTTCAACCTCATCAATGTCTGAGGCATTACCATAGCTGATAACTTTACTGAAACGAACTCCTCTTAAAGCAGCATAACGAACAAATTCCCCAGCGCCTCCCCCACTCTGAAAAAATCCTCCCACCTGTCCGCATTCTACGGGCAGTTCATAGTTAAAGGACAACCCTAATTTTGGGTAATAGATTCCCATGCAATTAGGTCCGAGTATCCTAATGCCCAGTCTTCTCGCTTTTTCCAGGATTTCATTTTGAAGCTTCGTCTCTTTTCTTCTCCCTGTCTCTTTCAGCCTGGCTGTAAATAGATGGACTAGCTTGACATTTTTCTTGCCACAATCATCAAGTAAAGACAGGACACCTTCGGCAGGTACGCAGGAGATTACATAGTCCACGCTTGACTCGGGGATTTCTGTTAACCTCGGATAAACTTCCAGTCCGAAAATCTCACTTAACGTTGGATTCACGGGATAAAGTTTGCCCTGGAAGCCGTGGTCTATAAGGAAACGAGTGAATTGGTATCCACCAGAAACAGGGTTTGAAGAAGCTCCCACTACAGCAACACTGCTGGGAGAAAAAAGTCGGCCTAGAGAAAAATCTTTAGGCATAAATGTCAGAATATTTGGCTGCTAGTTTCCTCAATTTCTTGTTTGCCAAGTATACTGTTTCTAGCAACCTTCATTGTTGCTCCCGACTCTATCTTGATAATTGCAGTTTCTTCACCAAGACTTTCAATTTGCCCGTAAATCCCGCCGGCTATAATTACTCTGTCTCCCGCCCTCAATTCCTGCATCATTGCCTCGTGTTCTTTTTGTTGCTTTTGCCTCGGTCTGATCATCAAGAAATACATAATGGCAAAAATTGCTACCAAAAAGATAATCATTCCCCATGTTTCCATAATATACCCTCCTTTAACTATTTATTTTTTAATATCGCCTCCCAGAGACCAAGGACTTGTTTTCTCAATCTTTACTTTTACTAATTGGCCCAGCCAATCTCCAGCATCTTCAAAGAATACCAGTTTATTACTCCGGGTGCGTCCAAACCATTTTTCACCCTTAGTACCCTCTACCAACACCTCCACCTGTCTGCCCTGGAGCTCTGAATTAATTTCACCAGCTATAGTTGCTTGAAGTTGCTCAATCTTACGGAGTCTTTCCTTTTTCACTTCTGCAGGAACGCTGTCTTGATATTCCCGCCAGGCAATGGTGCCAGATCGAGGAGAATAAGCCGCTACATGAACAACATCAAACCTTATCTCCTTGACCAGAGACAGGCTGTGCTCAAATTGCTTTTCTGTTTCGCCGGGGAAGCCAACGATTAAATCTGTGCTCAGAGACAATTGAGGCACCTTTCGGCGAATGGCATGAACAAGTTCTCTATATTGTCCCACGGTATACCCTCGCCTCATAGCCTTCAATATATCATCATCACCAGCCTGAACAGGCAGTTCCATATGTTCACAAACTTTGTTTCGAGAAGATATGGCCTCAATGAGCTTTGAGCTCATGTCCTTGGGATGATTTGTCAGAAAGCGAATTCGTATAAGTTCGTCTATTTTACTTAATTCGTTAAGCAAATCGGCAAGGTCGGGATGCCCCGGTAAATCATGTCCGTAGGAATCAACGTTCTGTCCCAGTAAGGTTACTTCTTTTATACCTTGCCCTACTAATGCCTCCACTTCACAGATTATTTCCTTTACAGGGCGACTCACCTCCCTCCCTCTCCTATAGGGTACGATGCAATATGAACAAAAATTATCACACCCCTGGATGATAGGGATAAGAGCGCATGGTGAAGCTGCTGTACAGCCATTATTGCTATGGTAGTATAGTGGTCGACGTTCAATCGGTATCCCACGTCTTTGCCCCCATGCAATTAGCTCAGGATAATCGCCGGGCTTGAATAATAAGTCAACGTAAGGAAATCTTCCCTGCAATTCTCGTGTATGTGAATTGACAAAGCACCCGGTAACAAGTATCTGTAGATCGGGAAATTTATTCTTTAGGCCCTTCAATAAACCCAGGGTACCTACAACCTTGTTTTCAGCGTTTTGTCTTACCACACATGTATTGAGAATCACTAAATCAGCATTGGAAAAAGAGTCTACTGACTCATAGCCGGCAGAATCCAAGAGGTCAGCTATTTGCTGAGACTCTGCCTTGTTCATCTGGCAACCGATGGTCCAAATAAAATAACGTGGCAAAATACTCCCGTTTTTACTTCAGCACATATCTACACGACGATTATAACATCCAAAGATCGATTAGACACGTGCTTAGTGGATCATGTTTGGGTGAATTAAATGAAAGCCACAACTGGCAATTAGATTGTGTCCAGTTATGGCGCTGGAATCATCCGAGGCCAGAAACACGACACAGGCCGCTATTTCAGATGGTTCGGCTATTCTCTTCATGGCATTATTATCCGTGAGTTTACCCATCATTTCCTCGTAGGAGATACCGGCATCAGAAGCAGAGACTTTCACCCAGTCTTCAAATTCTTGAGTCCGGGTAGCACCAGGGCTAATGCAGTTAACACGAATTCCGAATTTACCTGCTTCGATAGCTAGCGTTTCCGTAAAGCCGATTACACCCCATTTGCTGGCGGCATAGGGGCTTTCTTTGGGAACTCCGGATAATCCCGCTACGCTGCTAATGTTGATAATACTGCCGCTTTTACGGGGAATCATATACTTAAGTGCCTCTCGAGAACAGAACATAGTCCCTGTTAGATTTATCGCCAGACTATCATGCCATTCCTTCAAATTCATATCGACTACATCAGCGTTATTAAAAGTACCTCTGGCAGCATTATTTACCAATATATCAACTTGCCCAAAGTCTTTAATAGTCTGAGCTATCATATTCTGTACCTGCTCATAGTCAGAAATATCGGCTTGTATGGCTCTCACCTTACCGCCTCTAGATTTGATATCATCAGCTGCCTGCTCTAATCTGGGGAGATTACGAGCGGCCATGACCACGAGCACTCCTTCGTTAACCAAAGCTAGGCAAATGGCCTTCCCAATCCCTGTCCCCCCACCGGTAACAACAGCTACTTTATCTCTTAGTTTCATAGGATCCATCCTCCTCGCTTATTCTCAATTATCAGTAAGAATACTCTAATATTCACGCCAATTCCAGTTCATGCCCCCTTTGAATACATTTGCGTTCATTTCATTACTGATGAAGAGATTGGCTTCCGGGAAGCGTTTAACCATGGCGTAATAGAATCCGGCCACATCCTTTTTTCTTGCCAGTTCATCTTCAGTAGCGATAAGATATTCCTTGGTAAAATCAAAGGAACTGGAATCAAATGGCATTCCCGGTTTCTGATGACCGGGAATGATTATCTCAGCATCCATTTTCTCCAAGCGCTCAATATCCCGTATCCATCGCTGCCGTTCTTCACTAGTAAGCTCGCACGTAAAGGGATGAGCTTGATTGAAAAGTACATCGCTGCCGAACAGAGTCTTTATGGAAGGAATCCAGACTACCGTGTTATATTTCATATCACCCATCACTTCGGGGATAATCTCGATACGTTCACCTTCCAGTTCCAAGTAGTTCTCGGCGAGAGATTCAATTTTAGCCTTTTTTCTGGGTACGTTAACAACTCCTATCACTTTTTCCCAGTGCTCCATTTTACCGAAAAATTGTCTGTTGATGACACTGGCTACTGACAGGAGAGCCACAACCCGGGCTTCCGGGAAGGCTTCTGCAATAGTACCCAGTCCAAAGTAATGATCGGGATGTGCATGTGTAATGTAAATCGTTTTAAGATATTTACCTGTCTCCAATATTTCTGCAATTACTCGGTGTGCATTCGACAATGTCCACTGTGCATCGATGAGAACCGCATCAGTTTTACCTGTCACAATTACAGAGGCGACTTCGAAACCACTTTCGTTGCTGAAGAAGACTTTTGTTGCCAATGAGTTTCGCCCATACTTATTAAGCCTGCATTCCATAAGCTATCTCCTTGTTAAAAAGTTTTCCCACTTTAAGGACATCGGTTCAGATTAAGATAAAATGTCCCAAATACGATACTTGCTAATGCATCACTTGTTTGCTCGAATTCGTAAATGATGTAAAATATTGTTACTTGTCGTCAGCTAAGCGATGATTATATCATCCAGAGGTCGCTTGGGCACATGGTGCACTCCCTCATTATCACGCCAGTACTTGGTATCCCCGCTGGGGCCGACCGTCTCTATCACGACCTTTTCTTTGGGCTTGCCCAGAGCCAGGACAAGCAATATCTCATATCTCGATGATATGTCCAAAGCTTTACGAAGTTCTTCTCTATCTATTGAAGCAACAATACAGCCACCCAAGCTTTTCTCAGTGGCTCCCAGCAGGATACTCTGTGCTGCAATCCCGGCGTCATAGGCCAAGAATCGGCTTATCCCTGTATCCCCCAGAATAATAATGTATGCCGCTGGTCTCTCCCCTTCCCCGGGACCCGACCAGTCCTTAAGATATGCAGCCAAAGTTAGATGTGGGAATATCAGTGAATTTCTCTGAGGCTCGCAGGAAAGGATATATTTAAGCGGTTGCGCGTTTCTTGCCGACGCTGAGAGCCGGGCAAGGTCAATAAGTTCTCTCAAGGAATCGAGTTTTATGTCAACTTCTTCGTGAAACCGCCGACAGCTTCTGTTCTTTATTATTAAATCTCGTATCATACCAATCTCTTCAAATCATTTTTATTCGGCCATTTTCAGAATTCCTGCCCCATGCATTCTCCCCTCCTTGAGCAGGATCAAGGCTTCGTTGGCCTCTGCCAGTTTATATTCCTGGGTTTCAGGGACAATGGGAATTTCGGCAGCCAAGGGCAGGAATTCTTGAGCATCCCTTCTGGTTACGTTAGCCACGCTTTTCAGTTCTTTCTCATACCAGAGATGCTCGGTGTAGTCTAATTCCGGAATAGGCGTTGTCTTGCGAATGGAATTTATGACCACCCTTCCCCCTTTTTGTAAATTCCTTAAAGCCTGGCGTACCGGCTCACCCACAGGAGTGAAATCGATAGCACAGTCGAGCTTTTCCGGTGGAGTATCATCCGTCGCCCCAACCCAATCTGCCCCCAATTTCCTGGCTAAGTTTTGGTGCTCTTTTTGTTTTGGTCGCGTAAAGACGAAAACCCTGCCATGGGGATATTTATACTTAGCAACCTGGATGATAATATGTGCGGAGGCTCCGAAACCATAAAGTCCAAGCACTCCACCATCTTCTATTCCTGAGAGTCTTAAAGCCCGGTAGCCAACCACACCGGCACATAAAAGAGGAGCAGCTTTCAAATCGCTAAAACTTTCAGGAATCGGATAAGCAAATTCCTCTGATACTACAGTATATTGGGCATAGCCCCCGTCTGCATCCTTCCCGGTCCATTTTGCGGCGTCACAGAGATTTTCCTCGCCTTTCAGGCAAAAGGCACACCGACCACATGCCCAGTTAATCCAGGCAATTCCTACTCTATCGCCTTCCTTAAATTTACTTGCCCCCTGCCCCAAACTTTCCACTCTGCCGACAATTTCATGACCTAAAATCATGGGTAATCTTGAAGGAGAAACTCGGCCTTCAATTTCATCGAGTTCAGTGTGACAAATACCACAAGTAGAGACCTTGATCAAAATTTGGTTTCGTTTGGGAATAGGTGTAGGCAATTCCATTAGCTTCAGAGGTTTTTCTTCAACTGCTGAGATTCTATCAAGCAACATCGCTTTCATTTTTGCCTTACCTCATCATAGGCAGCAAAGCATCAAGCTGCTTTTATGCTGTATTTACAATGCGCGCTAAATAGTCCCCGATACTCCTTCAAACCAGGAAAATACTTTCGTAGAGATTCTCGGAGATTTCTATAAAATTCTCCCTGTAAAGCTTCATCGCTTCGGGGAGACAGTCCAATATGTCCTGCGCCGTTATCCCATCTTCACCTTTGTCCACAGCGGCTACGTCACCCGAAAATCCATGGATGAACACACCAATTCTCGCTGCATCCTCAAGGACTAACCCGAGACCATGCATAGCAGCGATAGTGCCCGTTAGTACATCGCCACTCCCGGCTGTAGCCATGCCGCAATTACCGCTTACGTTGATGAAGACTGTGCCATCTGGATAGCCTATAAGTGAATGGGCCCCCTTTAAAATAATTACAGCGTTTAGTTCCTTTGCTGCACGCTGTAATACATCTATCTTATTTGTATTTATCTGGCCTATCTCCATTTTAACTATTCTAGACATCTCACCCAGGTGAGGCGTAAGTATCGTTGGTGCTCTCCTCTTTTTTATTTTCCCCAGGTCTTCAGCAATGGCAGTAATCCCGTCGCCATCTATAATTAGAGGCTTATCGATTTTCGGAGCTAGATTCCGCACCAGTTCCTGCGTATCTTTTGCTAGCGAAAGACCGGGACCTAGGACCACCATATCCACTGTTTGGGAAAATTCTAAAAGCTCTTCCTTATTTTCCAGCGCTATACTTCCTGAGCATGTCTCTTTTTGTGGAATAAGAACAATCTCGCTTCCTTTACTTGCCAGAAATGAGGAAATCGTTTTGGGTGCTGCCAAGTAGGAAAGGCCGCCTCCGGCTTTGAGGAAAGAAAGGGCGGAGAAGTATGGCGCTCCAAGATAACTCGAGGAGCCGGCAATAAACAAAACCTTTCCATAGTTGCCCTTATGAGTATCTGTGGCTCTATCTGGAAGCTCTATGGGATTATTTATTGCTACCTTTATGGCATGGGAATTATGGAGACTGGGAGGGAATGATATATGTGAAACATACAACTTGCCGCAATGCTCATATCCTGGATAAAGTATATTTCCCAACTTGGGAAGCCCGAATGTCACGGTATAATCTGCTTCTACTGCCACACCCATCACCTCCCCGGTATCACCATTTATACCCGAAGGAATATCCACGCTAAATATTGTGCTTTGGCTCTCGTTTATCAATTGAACTACTTCTTCATATACCCCACTGACTTTTCTGACAAGACCTGTTCCGAACACGGCATCCACGACAGCGTCACAATCAAGTAGTTCTGGTATCGCCGGGTCAATTGAGTTGATTCTGGACATCTCTATGGGCATCCTGGACACTATCTTAAAGTTCATTCCTGCCGCCCCTCTAAATTTGGCTTCATCGTCGAGAAGAAAGACTTTTACCTCCCCACCACTTGAGTGAATCTTTCTGGCCACTACCAGCCCATCCCCACCATTGTTTCCACCACCACAAAAGATTACGAATTTGCGATTCTTTATTCCCAGTTCCTGCGATATGACGAAGTAAATTGCCTGGCCGGCGTTCTCCATTAAAAGGTCTTGCGAGATGCCAAATTCTTCCATAGCACGCCTGTCCAAGTCTCTCATTTCATCCACTTTGGCTACTTTCATTTTCACCCCCTTGCTAGAGATTGACACCAAGTTCATATAGTATAATACACCTGTTCCTGGTATAGCCAACATGGGCAAGAAAATTAAGATAACAGGAGGGGACAATAAGGCAGAAGCCGAGCTTAATGATACCAGAACGGCGAAGGCAATTTGGGAAGCCTTACCCTTGAAAGGACATGTCAATCTATGGGGAGATGAAATATATTTCCCGATTCCACTTAGCCTTGAACTAGAGGCTGGACAAGAAGTGGTCAACACAGGAGATTTAGGTTACTGGCCTGCAGGAAATGCATTTTGTATCTTCTTTGGGCCGACGCCTATAAGCAATACTGGTGAAATTCGCGCTGCGAGCAAGGTTACCATTTTCGGTAAAATCATCGGCAACGCCACTGTATTCAAAAAAGTATCCACAGGAACGGAAATCACCGTCCAGAGAAAGGAATAGTCTACTGAATACCATTTTGGAGGCAAATACATTGGAACACAAAGCAAAGAACAAGCAAGTACTGGTTATTTTAGGTAGCCCGAGGAAAAAAGGAAATAGCTCCACCTTAGCAGCCCGGATTTCTCGAGGTGCAAAATCTACTGGTGCAGAAGTGGAAACGCTGTTTCTACAAGACCTGAAAATCAGCCCATGCAGGGGTTGTGACAATTGCCAGAAGCATGATAGCAAAGGATGTGCAATCAAAGACGACATGCAGGAAATCTACCCTAAGTTGATAAAGGCAGCCGCATGGGTCATCGCCAGCCCAGTCTATTGGTTTACAATGTCCGCTCAGACAAAGATATTCATGGATCGCTGTTATGCACTCCCTGCCTATGCAAAAAATCCTTTCTCAGGTAAACGGATAGCTATAGCAATGAGTTACGGGGACATTGATGTATTCAAATCCGGATGTGTGAATGCGTTGCGAACATTTCAAGATGCTTTTAGATACACAGGATCAAAGATTACTGGCATGGTGTACGGCAGTGCGATGAAGGCCGGCGAGATCGCAAATAATGAAGAATTGATGCGGGACGCTGAAGAATTGGGGAAACTGCTGGTTACCCGTTAATTGGACAACAATGTCTAGAGGCCGGTTGCGTTAAAATTCTTCAGGCTCTCGGCGAAATCTTCTGCTTGGCTTAAGTCCTCAGTATTGGGTCTGCCCTTGTTTATTCCGCCAACGAGCTTAGTTGCTCTGTATGTATCAAGTCCCCGACAGGAGAACTCACCGATAATATCGAAACCTTTCAATTGCAATTTTTCTCTTAGCGGTTTATCGAAATTATGGACAAACCGTATTTTCCTTAGTCCGCTTGTCGAAAAAATGAATGCTTTTTTGTTTTTTAACTTGGGTAGCACATTGACAAAATTTAGTAGATTTTTATGATGTTTGCCAAAACAAATCCCTGAACCAAAACCAATTAAATCATACTGCTCAAACATACTTGTAGCTGCTTGTTTCAACTGTAACAAATCGGCGTTAAGAACACTCGCTATCACCTTAGCAACCCTTTCAGTATTACCATGATGCACGGATGTATAGATAATCAGAGTTTTTATCATTTGTTATCTTCCGTATTTCAAGTTTAAGTTCGCCTGTCAAGATTCTCTCGAATTAGAACTAACGAACTATCATAAACAATTGTTGATGGCAATTTACAGATTTCCAATACAGGCACGCAAGTCAAAAGGGATATGTGGAAGGATATTGAAGCTTCTGGTTTGGTTATCGGCTTAAAACACCTGACATAGCAAGCACAGATGTAATATCCAGTTTGAATCCCGGCCCCATACTAGTGGACAGAAACGCGCTTCTAATATATTGTCCTTTGGCTCCACTCGGCTTTGCTTTAACGATAGCTTCTACCGCTGCTGCCAGATTCTCCAAGAGCTTATCCTTATCAAAACTGATTTTACCAATAGGCAAATGAATAATGGCTGTTCTGTCTAAACGAAATTCGGCTCTACCCTTACGAGCTTCATTCACAACGCGAGCTAGATCCTGAGGAGGCACTACTGTTCCAGACTTGGGATTCGGCATCAAACCTCGCCGACCTAAAATCCGACCGAGCTTGGCTACTTTCGGCATCATGTCAGGTGTGGCAACAGATACATCAAATTCAAGCCAGCCACCTTCAATTTGCTTAATAAGTTCGTCTGCCCCAGCATAGTCAGCACCTGCTTCCTCTGCCAACTTTACGCCCTCACCTTGCGTAAAGACGAGCACTCGTGTCTTTTTCCCAAGACCATTAGGTAATAAAATTACACCACGCACTTGCTGGTCAGCACTACGAGGATCGACCCCCATCTTCAAATGGAGTTCGACGGTCTCATCAAATTTGGCATAGGAAGCCTTTTTAGCCAATTCAATTGCTTCTTCAGCAGAATAGGTCTTTGATTTATCTACCAGTTTATTGGCTTCCTGGTATTTCTTACCGTGTTTTTCCATTTAATTGTTTCCTCAAAAAATTATTCTACCTCAACTCCCATGCTCCGAGCTGTGCCAGCAACAATGTTTGCTGCTTTCTCAATATCAGTTGTATTGAGGTCCTTCATTTTATTCCGTGCGATCTCATAAACCGTATCTTTACCTATCTTACCTACTTTCTCGTTTCCGGTATCACCGCTACCCTTCTCTATTCCCAAAGCACGCCGTAGCAGATCAGAAACAGGAGGCATCTTGGTCACAAAGTTAAAGGTGCGATCCTCGTATACAGTTATCTCAGCGGGAATGATAAAACCTTCCTGAGAAGCAGTTCGCTCATTATATTCCTTACAGAAAGCCATGATATTAAGACCATGTTGCCCTAAAGCAGGTCCCACAGGTGGTGCCGGAGTAGCTTTACCTGCCTGTATTTGTAATTTAATAACCGTTTTAACCTTTTTCGCCATTATTGCAACTCTCTTTCGTTGTGTTCTATGCTACTAGTCAGGCGTTATATCTTTTCTATCTGCAGTAGGTCTAACTCCACAGGGGTTTCCCGTCCGAAGAGCGATAATAATACTATTGCTTTACCTTTGCTCAAATTAACTTGCTCCACCTTGCCTATGAAGTCAATAAAAGGCCCACTCGTTACACGTATACTATCTCCTTCCTTGAAAGTCATTTTAATCTCAGTAGGAGCTTCATCCATGCGTCGCAGTATGGCATCCGCTTCTTGTTTAGGTAAAGGAACAGGTTTAGTACCGGCACTCACAAAACCAGCAACGCCAGGGGTATTGCGTACTATATCCCAGCTATGCTCATCTAAGCTCATATTTACCATGATATAACCTGGGAAGGCTTTCTTAGTCATCGTATGTCGCTTCCCAGCTTTGATTTCAATTTCTTTAGTTGTCGGTATCACTACATCAAAGATTTTATCGCCCACATCCATATATTTAATACGCTGTTCTAAATTCCTCCTAGCCTGCTCCTCATGACCTGAAGAGACATATAATAGGTACCATTCCCCATCAACCATTAATTATTAACCACCTAGAAGCAAAAATAATTGTGTAAAAACATAATCCAAACCACCCAAAATGGCTCCCACAACAGCACACACGAGCAGCACTAAGAGACTCAATCTCAAAGCTTCTTGCCTCGTTGGCCAGTGAGCCTTTCGTAGTTCAGCTATTACCTCGGTAAAGAAACTGAACCTTGATTTTTTAGCTGGAGCGGGCTTGGTACCCGCTTTCTTAGCATGAGTTGTCATAAGTTACTTTGTTTCTCGATGAACAGTATAGCCACGACAATGAGGACAATACTTATTCAACTCCAGCCGTTGCGGATCGTTCTTCTTGTTCTTCGTAGTAGTATATGTTCTCCGCAAACATTGATTGCAGGCCAGGTGGATAATTATGCGTAAATCACCCTTCTTTTTAGCCACGTTTATAAATCTACAGAGTGCTTAGGAGTCGTTATTTATGCGATAATTTTGCTGATCACGCCAGCACCAACTGTCCTGCCTCCCTCCCTGATAGCAAAGCGTAATCCCTCCTCCATAGCTACAGGGTAGATAGTTTTAATCTTCAGGTGAGTTAACTCGTCACCAGGCATAGCCATCTCCACACCTTCAGGAAGCGTTATCTCGCCCGTAACATCCAGAGTTCCGATATAAAACTGGGGCTTATAACCATTAAAGAAGGGTGTATGCCTGCCGCCTTCCTCCTTGGTCAAAATATATACTTCGGCCTCAGCTTCGGTGTGAGGTTTGACCGTATTGGGTTTAGCCAGCACCTGCCCTCGCTCTATCTCATCCCGGTCTATGCCTCGTAATAGCACTCCAACAGCATCGCCCGCTTCTGCCTCGTTCATGGTTTTATGGAACATCTCTAAGCTAACCGCTACTACTTTTCTTGTCTCTTTTAATCCTACTATCTCTACTTCATCACCGGCTTTGATAACCCCACGCTCTACTCGGCCTGTAGGCACAGTTCCACGTCCTTTGATACTGAATACATCTTCTATTGGCATCTTGAAAGGTTTTTCCTTTTCTCTCTGTGGTAGCGGAATATACTCATCTACGGCATCCATCAACTTCCATATTGGTCCACACCACTGGCAATCCCTCTTGCCACATCCACATTCCAGAGACTTGAGAGCACTCACTCTTACAATGGGGATTTCATCACCGGGAAAGTTATACTTCTTAAGCAGGTCTCTGACCTCCATCTCCACCAAATCTAACAACTCCGGGTCATCCACCAAGTCTACCTTATTGAGAGCCACCATTATACGGGGAACCTGCACCTGCCGGGCTAGAAGAATATGTTCCCTGGTCTGTGGCATAGGACCATCGTCGGCAGCGACCACCAAAATAGATCCGTCCATCTGAGCAGCTCCAGTTATCATGTTCTTGATATAGTCGGCATGCCCCGGACAGTCAACATGACAATAATGGCGCGTCTCAGTCTCATACTCGATATGGGAAATAGCAATCGTTAGTCCACGAGCTTTTTCTTCAGGAGCATTATCTATGGAATCAAAGGTCCGGAATTGCGTAAAGCCCGCCTTAGATAATACCTGGGTTATGGCCGCAGTTAGTGTAGTTTTCCCATGGTCAACATGTCCTATAGTGCCCACATTTACATGTGGTTTAACACGTTCATAAAGTTTCTTAGCCATTTTAACCTCCTTTTATTTCAAAGCCCACAACCAGATTCGAACTGGTGACCCCGTTCTTACCAAGAACGTGCTCTACCTACTGAGCTATGTGGGCAAGTATGCACGAAATTATATTGTAAGTCAATACAAGTTAATAGTCAACTAACTATGCCTGTTCCGATTTGGAACGTGACCTACATGTTAAATCGGCAGATTAGCTGAGAGATTTTAAGGAATCATTTTGAGAAAGTCAAGTAGGAGGTTTGAAAAATGGGGAGAGCAGGCGAAAAGGTATATATGGATTTGACGACAAGAAGTAAGGAAAGGATATGGTAATTATGTCCCGCACTTATCCATGACAGATAATATGATTAATGTTTAAGAACTTGGTAATCAGCTTGTGCCTTTTCTATCAGATTCATTAGGCCTAGATGTCCGGAGGTTCAAATCTTCTCACCCTGACTTCTTATGGGGAAAAAATTAGTCAGACCACCGAATATCTCGGAAAACCCTCCGTAGATATACTTTCTTATAGAAACATTGAAGCGGGTATTTGACCTTTCCCTGTTCTCCTTCGGGAATACTACGTTGGAGTCCACGGAGGTGGGATCAATAGATTGTCAGAAAAGCGTAGCCAGTAATATTCATCAAGGTATTTAACCAGCGACTTACGACAGCCGTGTTTCGTGTAACCAAGCTTCTCTGATATAAAATCCTCAGGTGTCCCTTCATATCCTTGCTCTTGAAAATCCCTCGTCACTTGCTTCGCGCTATCCTGTATAGATTTAACCCAAGTAATAATTGCGATACTACCATCGGGAAGGCGAAAGTGTGTAGAAATATCCAGATTCAATAATACAAGTAACTTGTCATTCAACAGGTGGGCGATTTTCGATACACCAGTGACCCAGAGACCAGGAACGGAATATAAGGCAACGTATATCTTATCTATCCTATCAGCTATAGTGCGATCGGAAAGGTTACAATCAAGCAACGTTAAACCTTGCAGGGCTGATATGTCGGGTTGTAGTTCAATAATGATTTCCAAAAGACGCTCAGCTAATTTGTGCTCAATAAGTACGTCATAATTGCTAATATTCACGTAATCCAAGAGAACCTTTTGCTCGAATTCCGATGCCGTGATAACATGCGGTGTTTGGCGGAGCTTCTCTATGAAAGGGGTGTCGCTCAGGGTTTTACAGTACCTTCTGTCAGCAACTGACCTGTAGTAGAAACACACCGCTGCCCATGCAATATCATTGAAATTTACTCTTGTATTTACTTCACCCACTATTGCTTCTCCTTGCACTAATGCCGAGAATAATCTTAATAATAAATGCCTCATACGTCAATCACCACATTAATATCTATCTCTATGATTTATTCGTAAACGGATGGCAGTTGCAGATTAGAGCGAGTATTGAGGCATCAAAGATTCTGGGCTGAAGCCTTTATTTAAGCATCGACTCGTAGAAATAAGCAGGATTGTGACTTCCGCGTTAGCCTCAAGGTTCTTGAATTGATTTCCACCTCAGTTTGCGCTTTATATCTACTCCCCCTATTAGTAACTAACATTGTTATAACTACTTACTGACAAGAAATAAAATAGATAAGAAATATTGGAACTCGACATGGGGACTAGTGAACGCCGCCTTTTCTACTAGATACATTGTGTTTAGGTGATCATAGGTTAAAATATTCTATACCAGACTCTGAACTGAGAATAATGTGATCAGACGATTTGAGTAGCCCAACGATAAAAGTACCGATTTTACCAGCAAATTATCAAGCAAAATGGCATACTATAATAATTATCAGCTTGATTAAGGAGGAGAACAATGAACGTTCGTGATTGTATGAAAAGCCCAGTTTTCACAGTAACTCCGGACACTCTAATAGATAATGCTATGGAAACAATGTGTAAAAAACATGTTCGCCGCTTACCTGTTGTAGAAAACGGAAAGTTAGTAGGCTTAGTTACACGGAACGCAATAAGAGAGGCAACACCTTCGCCATCTACAGCGTTGACTTTATGGGGGTTTCATTATCAATTATCTTGCATGAAGGTAAGGGATGTAATGATCACTGATATCATTGTGGTCCACCCTGATAACACAATTAGAGAAGTATTGGCCTTAAGTGAGAAGCATCGAATTGGTACTTTCCCTGTTATGGATACTAATGGTAACCTAGTGGGAATTCTTACGAATACTGATTTACTTCATATAATGACTAAATTACTAGATTAGTGTAAGCAACAAATCGTTTGTTTAAGATCACGAATCTTAGCCGTAGTATGAATAAGGAAATATCAATGCGCCTGATGATAGTTATGGCACGTCCTTATCTAGACCGTGGTATATACATCAGGTCTTTATCTAGAATGAGGTTATTGACAAGTATTTCTAGCGAGATATAATAAAGTAGGAGGTGATATGTAATGATTGTTGGAATTGTTCTTGGTACACTCTTTGCTATATTGCTTATAATTTTGGCGATTTTTATAGTTAGGCAGCAGACATTTGCCATTATTGAGCGATGGGGCAAGTTTAACAGGACGGTTGGTCCTGGTATTCATCTAAAAGTTCCTATTATGGATAGAGTAGCTGGCAGAGTTTCTATCAGAATACAGGAATTGAATGTGACTATTAAAACCAAAACAAACGATAATGTTTTTGTAGACTTACTTATCGCGGTTCAGTACTTTGTTGATGGGGAGGATAAGGTTTGGGATGCATTCTACAGACTTACTAATCCACAAGCTCAGATGGAATCCTGGATATTTGATAATGTGAGAGCAAAGGTTCCTGGGATGACTTTGGACTCTGTTTTTGAAAATAAAGAGGAGATTGCGAAAGAAATTGAGGACAGTCTTAGTGACAGGCTAAGTGAGTATGGATATAAATTGGTTCGTGCTCTTGTTAATGATATCCAGCCAGATAAGGGCGTTGCAGATGCTATGAATGAAATCAATAGACAACAGCGTCTTAGAGTTGCCGCTGAGCATGAAGGAGAGGCCAAAAAGATTATCGTGATTAAGGAAGCCGAGGCCGATGCTAGGAGCAAGGAATTGTCTGGTGAAGGTATTGCAAAGCAAAGGATAGCCATTGTTGCCGGTCTTAGAGAGTCAGTCAAGGATGCTAGTGATGCTTTGGGTGTGGATGCTGAATCGGTAATGACTCTTGTTTTAATGACTCAGTATTATGATATGCTTACCGATGTTGGGAGGAATTCTCGGACAAACACTATACTGCTTCCTCACTCTCCTGGTGCAGTTAGTGACCTTCGAGAACAGATTATATCATCTATTGAGGCTAGCAAGGTTGCTGGTGAAGATGCAGGTGGTGAAAAATAGGAATCAAATACTAGCAAGGATATAGAGATAGACTATCGTGCGTGGGTTGGTTATTATATGCTGTCCTTACTAAGAGTGATCCCTACTACTGATATATATGGTTTGCTGAGATTTATGGTGGAGGGGGTAGGATTTGAACCCACGTAGCCCGTCAGGGCGGCAGATTTACAGTCTGCTCCGATTAACCACTCCGGCACCCCTCCGCGATATAATCTTATCACAAAATATTTGAAAAACCCAGCCCGAGAGGGGATTCGAACCCACTAACCTACCGATTACAAGTCGGTTGCTCTACCATTGAGCTACTCGGGCAACTTCTAGCTACAATTTCGGCTCAATAGTATAGATAAGG
>Ga0180437_10005226_pt1 | contig 17890 bp, 28 predicted proteins | sample SS_ome_4_FD_132410 | JGI IMG/M metagenome (GOLD analysis project Ga0180437, IMG submission 132410) | Hypersaline lake sediment archaeal communities from the Salton Sea, California, USA - SS_3_D_1 metaG | ecosystem: Environmental > Aquatic > Non-marine Saline and Alkaline > Hypersaline >... | reverse complement strand
GTCTACAAATGGTGGGTTAAGGCTTAATTTGGGAATTTACTTTGGGCCGTCTTTGAAATCAACAGTAGTGTCACAATCGGCCCCTCACCCTTGATTCCGTGGTCCTGAATAATCGCATTTCTAGACGGGGACAAGGTTTCCAGACCCGTGCACACACATACCTACAGTGCGAAGTGGGTTTTGGGGTGTCCAATAGCAGGTTTCTTGGAAATGTCACTTTTTGCAGTTCCCTTGTTCTATATGACAAATCGTGTGTAGACTCTTGGTCGTCTACTGGCCCCCGCCCTAGGGCGAAAAGGGCACTCAGACCCCTGAAATTGGGGTCTGAGGGTAGGTCATACACCTACAAAAATGAGCCTTTTGGGCCCTGAAATATGACCTGAAAGGCCCTTTTTGGACTCTCAAGTTTCTTGAGAAAGTCAGATTTACTTGTAATTCCGAGAGGTTGGCCCCAAAACTACTTCCACCTACATTCAGAATTCACTTTTTCGGGTACCTGGAGGAATTCTTCCCGGAGAGCCTTTTTTATGATGTTCAATAATTCCAAAGACTTGGGAGATTTCAGACAACCCACCAAGGGGTCTACCCCCTATGGGCGAAAGTTTGCCTCGGACCCAAAAATTGGAGTCTGCAAGACCCACAGTTGCCTACATTTTTCAGGGGGATTAGGGTTAGTTTTTTCTTTTTCATTTTGCGGATGGATTTTTGATCCGCTTTTAATCATTTTGGAGGGCGTAATTTCCCTTGTTAACGATTAGGCAGGGTCATTGCCAATCCATGAACGGAGAAGACATGTCCATCAAGGGGCCACTGATCAATCCCCTGCTGAATTATCAAGCCGAAGTGACAGCAACGTGTCTGCAATGCGGTGCTTGTTTCCTGGGTTTCATCGCTCTAAACAACGAAGAGGCGGAGTGTTTCCTGCAGTCCGCTAAAATATTAGAGGGTTGCTGAGCTGTTCGTGAAAGCAGCCCAAGCGTGCGCTGAAACACCTTAACAAGGCGTTGTCCACCCTGCACCGGGTCGGCGCACCTGCTCAAACTATTGCCCGGGCCGAGCAGTTTCGAGAGGATTTGCTCTCTCTGATCTAGCTTTGGGGCATCCATAACCGATATCGATTGTCAGGACTGGATTAGATTATCTGGATGGGGGTGGTCTCCGTATTATGAGTACGGTGTGACTATACCCCTGAGATGAGCATAATACCAAAAAAAGGTCCGCTATAAGAGCGGACCTTTTTTTGGTTGTATCCGTATCGTAGGATTGCTCAAATCAAAGTTGACGCAACCTCCGTCGTCTTGGGTCTGGCCCGACCCGGTAGACAACCCCGTGGGAGCGATAGGGCCTGAACTCTCACGGAAGTTCCACGGACCAAGACATCAAAGCAAGCCCTTCGTAGGGCCTGAGAAGTCGTTCCTGCTCAGACGCCTTGGTGTCAAGTCGCGACGACACGCACCCCACCCGACATCGACATGAGGCCAACGGAACCCACCCCCCCGCAGCTCACTCTCCCCACGCCTCCGAAGTCCAACTCGTCATTCCGCAGGGTCAGTGACAGCACCATGATGTCGGAGGCCGGCAGCGTGAGGCTTTGGCCACTCCACGGGCACAACTTCCACAACCGCGTCTGGAAACTCATCCCGAGCCCACGAGAGAGCCGCTTCCTCCGATTCGAAGATGCACTCTCGACCGTGGTTCTCTCCGGCATTGAGCCAGAGCCCCACCCATCGAAGCAGGAGATATTTCACGTCGGCAGCCATTGCTTACCTCCCGCATCGCAGGATTTTAACTTTGGATTATCTGGATGGGGGCAGCAGGATTTGAACCTGCGGTCTCCGTATTATGAGTACGGTGCCGTGACCACTTGGCTATACCCCCTGAAATGAACATTTTAGTTATTAAACTACCTCCTTTTCATATGGAAAAACCCCCTCCCCCCTCCAGGACATGGTACTAGCAAGAATCCTTTAAGAGGGAGGGGAATATTGGTGATTCAGATTACCGAGGTTGCCTGTTTCAGGCAGACCAGGGTGTTCTGAAGGTATCCCAGGGCGATCTTCGCTGTGGAGCCCCAGGAGCGAGGCAGGACGATTGTGCCGTTGTGGGTCTCAAGGACCGAATGCCACCCCCCGCGCGGAGCAGGCCTTAAGGCGAGCTGAACGCCTCCGGGCAGTTGGAGGAGCAGGGCTCCCTTGATGCTCTCCAGGGGCCTTCCTGCGGCGCTGAAGAGCTCCTGGAGGGCCTCTTGTCCTTCTTGTCGTTGTTCTTCGGTCATGATTCCTCTCGTTGGTTACGGTTTGGAGACCTCTATCTATACGCTTCGCTCTTATTGTAAGATATTCCTCAGGGAAAAAAAGTGCCAGAGTATAACCTAGTTGTTCTCTCTCAGGTATTTGACGGCAAAACGTAGCTCTTCAAGGGTCATTTCTTTTATGAGATGATATTTGACCTCGAGACCCAGTTCTTTTCTTAAATCTCTGAGCTTGTGTCTTAGTTTTCTCTTTTCGTTTTTTTGAATTTTGGCTAGCTGTGCGGCTTTTTTCTCATTGTGAGCTTTGCCTATAGCCTTGAGGTCCGGTTTTTGGACAGAGTGGAGGCTGATGAATAGTTTTTCGAACTTTTTTTGGGCATATCGGCACCGAGTTCGTGGATCAATTATGTTTCGGACCTTACTTACACATTTGTAATGGGCAACAAAATCGAGGTCTACGGTTTTATCAGGTAGCTCTACGTGTATTTCATGGAGTTTATCCCTTGCTTTTACGCAGCTTTTCTTATGATTTTCGGTCAGGTGTACTACAAGAAAGGCTGCCACTCTTGTGTTAATCCATGGATCCCAGAGGGAATCTGCATTCCAATCCTCTCCGTAGTATTTACCTGCCTTCCGTGCCCATCTGGGTTTTATTTGATAGATCCCTCTCTCTCCCCCACGGCCCTCGGTGGTCGGATGGTACTCAAATGAGTACTTTTGGGCCGGTGCGGTCTCGATTGAGAAATCTTTCAAGCGCCCGCTTTCTTCTGAAATCAAAAGGGCAGCCAGAATATAGGGATCGATACTCACATCGTGTGCGGCATCCCAGGCATACTCCCCATATTCCACAGGAACCCCAGCAACATATAGCAAATGCCCTGCAAATAGCAGACGCAAAGCGTCTGCTTTGAGCGTGGCAATGATGTGGGTGGGGTCTCCTGTTGGCTTTTCGAGGGATTTGTTTTCTTCTTCGAAGTTGGCCTGGTGGGAATCTGTTTCCAGATTATCCGATTCTTGCGTACTCTGCGGGTCCTCTACGGCGGCATCCGAGTTTTCCCCCGCGAATGCCAGCACAGGGAGCCCTGTGATTAAAAAGATGATCAGTGCTCTGAGCGTCATTCCTTTCCTCCTGGTAAAGGATATCCTTCCGGGACGGTTGGTCTACCATGGCCCGGCTCAGCGGTCGAGAGAGTTGTTCATATTAAGGGATTCTTCTTTTGTCCTTTTTTAGGCAAAAAAAAAGGACGCCCCGGACCTGCTTTTTTGCAAGTCCGGGGCGTGCGGTGTGTCTGGAGGTCGCTTGGTCAGTCCGGTTTTTCGAGAAGTTCCTCACGGAAGATGATCACGTCTTTGGGAGCGTCGAAGGCCAGTCTTACCTGGCGCCTGTTGAGGAACTCGATCACCGAGATATCGATCTCGACGATATATTTCTCGGGGTCGATGTTGAGTTGTTTGATGATTGCCTCGGGTAGCGGAACCTGGATGACGACTGTCTCCCCAGGCCGGCGTACCAGAATGAGGTTTCCTCTTTTTTCCATTTTCCTGTCCTTTTATGCGAGTTTATGCGATTAGCCGGGTGATTCTGGTGACGAAGCCCGCTTCGTCACGGAGGGGTTGGGAATCGGGGTCTGTGCCAAGACCTAGAATGTTACCGCTCGGTGAAAGGGTGACCCTCTCTCCGAGTTCCGTTTCCAGAACCACTCGATGTGGGGTGCAGTTTATGAATTGGATCATGTGAGGACTCCTTTTTTCCTCTTGTGACCTATCCCCGGCGAACGTTTTTCTCGAGTTTTTCCGCTCGACGGATAGAATCCCGAGCTAACTGGAGTGCTAGAATGTCCGGGGGTTTCCCTTCGAAAGAGGCTGTGGTAAGAACCTGAGCAAGCTTATCGAGATTTTTGCGCAGGTCTATCAGATCTGCCAGGAATTGAGAGTTCGTCATTTCACTACCCCGGAAGCTAGAAGAAAAACAGGCTATCAGTTTCGCCGTTAATCCTCGCTAGCTTTTGGCGAAGAGTGTTGTAGGCTTCTTGTTCCCAGGCATACACCGTAAAGAGCAAGGTGCCCGTCGAATCATAGATCTCCACAATCCCGTTTTCCTTGTGCTGGAATGTCCACGGAACCGGGCTCCCCGAGGGAGCTTCGTCTGGCAGATCTTCTGGCAGATCTTCTGGGATTATCGTAATCATACTTACTGCCAGAGAATGTGCACGCTCTTGTCGGGGCAGAACATATCGAGGAAGTCGGTGAGTACCTCACGAGATGCCGGCGGCACCTTTGAGAGGTTGACGCACACACCCTCGAGGGGTGCGAGGCTCTTACGGAGAGTTGAGAGGGCCTCGTACCGCCTCTTCTCGAGCCATGAGAGCTTTTCAGCGAAGCCCGTTTTGCTCGGGGCCATCGCTTTTGCCAGGGAAACGTGGCTCTCCCAGTGGGAGAGCCACACCCATTCCTCGACCAGAGCCGCATAGTCGCCGTCGAGTTCCTGGTTCAGCTCCAGCAGGAGCATAACCACAGGGTCCCCAAAGGGACCAATGTTGATGTTGATTTCCATATTCTTACTCCTCTGGATTGGAGGCACCTCGGGGGGTGTCTCCTATTTGATTATGAGGGTGTTTCCTGGCGGGCTCGAGCGAGGACCAGAGCATGGTGCCGCGCAGAGGCATGGCATCCTCTGGTAGTTGCTCGCTGCGAACCGAGAACGCCCGCACGGGGCGGTATCCGTAGTCGAAGTCAACCACCCAGAGCGACCCTCGGTCGAGGGCCTCGCGCACCGAGGTAACGCCATGCTTGAGTTCGTCGACAGTTTCCTCGGACGTAGTCGCGACGATGTAGCGTAGACGTTGCTCGTCCTTGAGGTCCTCCGACAGATAGGCCAGAACTGCGGCCCCGTGGGCTGCCCTGGCCGTGAAAATGCAGGGGCCGCCGGATCCACGGAGGTTGTCCCGTCGCACGAGCCCGTAGCGCGTCCCGGGTGCGTAGGGAGGCGGGGTGGCCTGCTCTTCCACCCCGAACCGTTCGTCGGTTTCGAGATACCTCACTTCACTGCGTTCGGCGAGATCCTGCAGCACAGCTGCAGGCACCTCGATGCTCACGAGTAGCTCGTCGCGCCAGGAGCGGAGCGTTCCCCCGAGCTCCCGGATTGCCTCCTCGAATGCGGGGGGATCGGGAATGCGGGAGACGTGAACAAGCGCCTTCACCACCTGCCCCGGATGCCTCAGGATGGTTTTCTTCGCCCGGGGGCTCAGTTTTCTGGACAGTGTGTGCTTCATGTGATTTCGTACTCCTGGAGGGTCAAGACCCGCATTTGCAGATCTCGACGGTGTGGGGGTGCTCTGGGACCCCCGGGGGGCAGTTCGTGGTCATCCGGATTGCGTGTTGGGAGGCCCTGTTACAGGCTTCCTCGGCCATCTCGGAATCGCATTGACGGATGAGCAGCACGGGGGCTGCCTTGACCATATCGACGAGCTCTTTGATCCCTCGTGTATCTAGTGGAATCAAATCCCGAAGGATCCGCACAGCTTTTGCGACGCACTGTGGTGGGACCGCTTCGAGGACAAGAGGTACTTTGGCCCTCAGGTCGCGCCAGCGATTCCGCTCAAGCAGGAGACGCTCGATTTCGGTCTCGGTCTCTTGATATGCTCTTTGAGCCAGCTCCCCCAGATACCGGAGCAGCACGGTATCTCCGGTCCGTATTGCTTCCCGATGCAGCGCGGTGGCTGCATCGATATCATGGTTGTTGGCAAGTTGTTTCAGCAGATCCTTTGTGGTCACTGTTACCTCCTTGTTTGTCCTCTGTCCCTCTCCAGCAATAATAGATTTTCCTGTTACTCTTTGGAGGGCCTTTTCCAATGCCCTCGTTGGTAAATGCTCTGGGGCCCTTTAATAGTGGACTCACATTATTCTCATTGCATGTATGCCGGGGTATGGGATCTCCTCGGCGCCATATCCCCTGGGTTCTCAGAAAACGCCGGAAGTGGCTGCTTCCGTATCTTCTGATCAGCTCTACGCTGTTCAGGCCTTTTCGTCGATCGACGAGAAAGGGGTCGGCGCCGATTTCGCATAACCGGGCATACTCCTTCAGGCGGTGTTTTGATACGCAAAGTGTCAGGGGTGTAAACCCTTTGGGGTCTATGGTATTGGGTTTTGGCCCGTAATCCGCGATGATATCAAACAGGTATTGTTCGTGGTTACACCTGTAAATGCTATATTCCAGAGGTGTCAATCCGGTTCGACTCCTGAGATTAACGTTCGAGCCACTCCTCAAAAGCATTTCTAGCATTTGTGGGGCCTGATGTCGGACCGCAATATTGACCACGTCCTGCATTTTGCCTTTGCGCGGAGGATTTGGGTCAGCCCCCGCTGCCAGCAGGTCTCTCACCACGGACCACTGATTGAGATGCACTGCATAGAGCAATGGCGCTCGACCAAATTTATCCAGGTGGTTCGGGTCTGCCCCTGAATTAAGCAGATAAACCACGTATGGTAATTTGTTTTGTTTTATGGCCCAATGCAGAACATAACAAGAGCGCCAGGTGTCCCTGCCCGGGGGGAATTTCCGGGCGGTCTTGATGAAGAGCGCCATGTTGTCCTGATTAATCGCACGTACCATTGCGAGGGTTGCCCACAATGGGATGGAGGACTTGTGCGATTTATCGAAGACGGAAGCACTCACTTTTTCAGACCGAGCTCTCTGCAGGCCCGAGGGCCCAGCACTCGTTCGAGTTTCCGGGCTTGTTTTTCGGCTTCCCCGGACTCTTCCCACCCGGAGGTGTAAAGGCGCTCGAAATCCAGGTCCGCGACAGGTTCCTGTTCGTAACAGTACCCCTCGTCGTCCTCGTCGTCCTCGTCGTCCGTGATTTCCTCTTCGATGTCCGGGAAGAACTGCTCGTCGACGTATTCGATCCTGCAGTCTGTGTACCCCCTCAGATACCCTTCCTTGTAGGCCCTTTCAGGGCCGTCACGGACCTCGGGACTTGCCCGACCTCGGTATCCGATCAGGTAGGCCGCCACGATCGCAGAGCCGCCGAGTATCAGTGCGACCAGGATGCTGATCATCGCTTCCCTCCGATTCCTGTGCCCATCGCGCAGTCGGTACACAGGCCGTGTTTGCGCTGGGGCAACCCGAGGAGCCGTGCGTTGCACGCGCGGCACCTCATGTCATAACCCAGGCGGAACCCTCTGGGTTCCCATGACCTGGGATTTTCGAGCAGGTTCTTGACGGCCTGGGCCCCTGGGCCCTCCGCCGTCAGAACCACCCCCTGCTCGTCCACCGTACCGAGGGGGATCCACAGGTCTTCCGTACCGTGGGGCTCGTGGACCAGGACCTTCCTTGTCCCCTCAACATCCGACACAACGGCCACGACCAGAGGCGCCCCCTGGAAGGGGGCCGCGGTCACGATGCCATTGTGGCGGGAAAGATGCCACTCTTCGGGAGCCAGGACGTGCCCCCGGCCTCTTGCCCCGGGATCTTCGGAGCCGTCGATGTCGGGATTCTCGAAGCGGCCCTTGCTCTCGAGCTTCGTGTGGCTCGAGGAGGGGCTTTCCCCCAGATCGATCTCCAGGTCATCAAACCTGCCCATGACTTACCTCCTTGTTTTACTTCCGGTCCTGTCCCAGTTTTGGGGATCCTTTTCCCCGGGCGGTGTCAACCGCACTTCCCCTTTGGGGGTTATGGCATCACCGACGTACCAGAACCGGGAATCCCGAATCCGGTATTTGCGTCCGCAGGTGCATATCTTTGCTCCACCTCTTCCCAGCACTGGGATCAGGTGGTCCGGAAGGGATTGACCACAGACACAGAAGCATGTTTTTGACACGCGGGTTCTCCTCCTCCGAGTTCCCGGAGGAAACTTTTCCTCCTGAGAGTATAAGCGGGTTTTCAGCCCGAAACCAGGACTCAGGACTCAGGACTCCTGCCATTCCAGGTTCGTGGCCAGCTCGGCCTCGGTGAAGCTCGCGCCGTGTACGTGGTAGCAGTCGTGGAGCCTGCGCACGAGAGCGGCCTTCACGTCCTTGCCACTCGCCGCCGCGGAGCGCCGACCGGCAGTTTTGGGCGTAGTTAAGCTGTTGTCGATTTCTGCCCGGAGCTTGTCGCTCACGGCCATTTTATTGCCCATGTCTTGCCCTCGGAAGGTTTGTCCGATCACGGATGCTTCTGTGGCCTGCCTTTATGGCGGGTCCAGGGCGTGTGGGTCCTCAGTTGAGGGTGACGGTCTGCTGCTGCTGGGTGGCGGTGTTCTCGCCCTCCAGGCTGTAGCGGCCGTTGTACCCGCTGTTGACCAGGCTCCGGGTGATGTCCTCGGGGTTGTACCCGCGCAGGTACTGGTCGAGCCAGCTCTCGCCACGCTCGTGGAGCTTGGCGGTCGAACCGAACCAGATGTTGTGGAGTCGGTGGTCCGCCCCGTGTTTGGCCCAGGAGCTCCGGTGATGGTTCGTGTACTCGGTCAGAGCGCAGAGGGCCTGCCAGGCGGTGCCCCGCACCCCCGTGATGTCCGAGCCGATGCCGGTTTCGAACAACTCTACCAGTTTCGTTCGGATCCCGCGGGTGCGGGTGGGCACTTCGGCTTCGGGGTCTGCGTCGCTCGGGTGGGGGCTGAGGGCCTCGACAAACAGATCGAGGCTCTGGCTCGTCATCTGTACCTTGGCGAGGGCCTGGAGGTGTTCCCCCACCTTGTCGTAGGCCTGGCGCGAGAGCCCGAGCAGTTGCCGGGCCTTCTCCAGGCGGTCATACACCCTCTGGGTGTGCTTCATCGTCAGGCCAGAGCCCCGGTCCGCCAGGGCATGGCGCCAGGTGTTCATGCAGCAAACGCGGATGCTCGTCCAGAGGACCCGCACGGCCCCCGTTCCGTCGTGGGTGTTGGAGAAGAGCACGAACTTCCCGACGTGATCGCCGGGAACCGGCTCCAGGTTCCCCTGGATCTGACCGAGAATCCATACCACACGGCCTCCGCGGAGGCTCCCGGCGGTGTGGTAGCGAAGCTCGCCGTCCTCGACGAGGCTGTCCAGGAACTGGAACGCTACGGCGTTCTGGACGGGTTGGTATCGGCACCCGACGATCCCCATCGCCGTGTAGTCGGTTTTGACCATGCAGTAGTTGTCCTGCAGCTTCAGGGGCTTGGGGATGGGGTTGCCCTGCACGTCCAGCAGGGGGTTGCCCTCGGCGTCCTTGTAGACGTCGGGCCCCTCGATGTAGAGGGGCCGCGTGTCGACTTCCCAGTCGAGACCGGCCATGGACAGCGCCGTAGCGCTGTCGACGAGGTCCTCCCCGACATAGGTGCCATACATCGCCGACCAGGGGGTGAAGTCGTCACCCCCCTTGTTCCACATCATCGAGGTGGGCACGCCCCCGCCGTCGGCGGGGGCCGGCGCATGGCCGTTCTGGATCGCGATGGCGGGGGTGTCATGCATGTTGGACATAACTTCCTCCTTGGCACAGGTGAATTGAATAGGACCCGAGGACCCCGAAGGGCCCCCGCTCCTGATTGTCCTACGGTGCCGTCAGCGAGGTCTTGGCACCGTGTGCTACCTGGTCCCCCCACCCACCTGGAAGAGTGAAACCAGAAAAGTTTGTGCCCGACCAGGTACCGCGGCGAGTGGCCTCGGTACCTGGTTGGGCAGGTCAAATCAAGTTGTTATGCCACCAGGGGGAATCGAACCCTCCCTCTTGGCCTTGAAAGGGCCATGTCCTTGCCGATAGACGATGGTGGCGGGAGTTCGAAAGGGGGGCTGTTGCGCGTGTCCCCCCTCCATAGCCCCCTCTGGACCCTTGGGGGGGTCAGGGGGAACCTGCCAACTGTAGCGCTTCCTCCATGTGAGCGCCACCGATGATTTCCGCTGCGGCCAGGTCTGCCACCGTGCGGGCTACCCGCAGGACCCGATGTGCAGCCGGCAGCGAACGGCGGAAGGTCTGTTTGTCCAGCATCCTTTGGGCCGCTTCGTCCCGGAGGCAGTGTTTTCGAGTTTCCGTGTCCCGGAGGCTGCCGTTGCGATCTCCGATTCGAGCAGCGGCACGGATTCGCGCCGCCACGACGCGGTTGCGCACCGTTTCTGAGGTCTCTCCCTTTGGTGCCTCGTTCAGCTCCCGATAGCTGAGGTCCGGGATCTCGACTCGGATATCGATCCGATCCAGCAGGGGGCCCGGGATCCTGCCCAGGTAGCGATCGACCTGCTCCGGGCTGCACCGACAGGTACGCTTGACGCTGCCCTGAAAGCCACACCGCTCCGCTGACGATTTTCGCGTGCATGTTGGTCTCCTTCGTCGGAACCAGGTTATGTTATGATGCCCGGAAACCAGGTCAGGGACGGCGCTCTCCCCGCAGGAGCGCCTGGATCGTGATTAGGGCATACATCTCCTGAGCCCCCATCTCGAAGGCGATCAGGTTGTCTCCGCAGTCCGTCCAGGGACGGTACTTGATCCGTCGGTTGATCACCTGCTCGAGATCGTCGAGGGCCTGAGGGGGGCATTCCGGGTAGCTGTCCAGCAGCTGCTCGAATCGGCAGGTCAGCTGGAACAGATAGAGATCGCGGAGCAGGACCTTACCGGAGCCGCGCAGCTCGAGCCAGAGGCTCTGGGCGTAGTCCGGGAGGTCCTCCTCGGAGAACTTGGCCCGGAACTCCCGGATCCGCTCGCGGAGAGAGCGGTGCAGGTCCCTCAGGGAATCAATGATGCTTGCGTTCGTGGCCATCCTCCGCCTTGCGTCCGACGGGGTGAGTGCGGCTTCTCGCATGATGCCTCCTTGTTCGGGGTCGCCTCGGTCACCCCGGGGGGCAACTGAAACCAGGATTTCAGAGTTCGAAGGACAGGGCAGCGAGGGCCTCTGAGGAGGCCTCCTTCTCATAGCCGCACTCTGAGCAGTAGAAATACCAGGGCTCTTCGGGGGAAGGCTTCCCCCCCTCGTAGCGGGATGCGAGAACCCGGGCAGTGGGCCCCCGCTTGCCCGTATAGATGCTGTGGACTCTGTAGACGGGTACCCAGAGTTCCAGCGCTTCGCGACATCGGGGACAGCGCAGTTGTCCCCGAGGCCGCGAAGGAGGCCTCCCCCGCGGCTGATGTCCCTCTTTCAGGGCCATCTCCTGGCGGATCCAGGAGAGCCCCACAGGTTTCTTTGGCATGAGACCTCCTTATCAGTGGGAGAGGCTGCTCTGGTGGAAGAGAGCGCTCCAGAGCATCTCAATGGCGTGCACATGGCTTTTGTCGCCGTCTTGCGCGCCATTGAGATGCGCGACCTCGTGGATGAGGACGCGCAGCGTTCTTTCGGCGGACGCGAGGATGTGCTTGCCGAGCTTGATGGTGCCGGTGGCATCGCACTGGCCTTCCAGGCACTCGTCCTCGAAGTCGACGATTTCGAGGGTCTGGAGCGAGACCTCTTTGTGGGGCCGGACAAGGCTGATAGCTCGCCCAAGATTGGCGCGCTCTGTAGCATCGAGGTCCTGCCAGCTGTAGCGCTGCCGGGCGGCCTCGACGAGTTGAGCAATGCGCTGCTCGGTGTTTCCCAGGGTGCGGGACAGCACCCTCTGGAGGACTCTGGGCACCACGATGCCCCTGTAACCGAGGTGCTCAAGGCGAGCGCTGTCGGCCAGGGACTGAACCGGTAGCGCCTTCTCCCCGTACTTGGAGAGAAAGAGGTTCTGCGTCGTTTCCAGGACCATGCTATGGCACCACCAGCCCAGTCCTGCGACCTCTTGGCGACCCTCTTCCAGGAGCTCGTAGAGATCGGAGGCGAGTGCGGGCTCTCGGTTGAGGGCCTCGTTCCAGATCTCGCTGCAGTGGTACTCCTTGTCGGAGGAGCTGACCAGGCGCCGATCCCGGTCGACCTCCAGATCGAAGAAGTTGTAGCCGTACTGCATGGTCGGGCACCTCTCAACGAGGATGCCCTTTACGTAGAGGCCGCCCTTGTGCTCGGGCGCCCGGAGAAGCTCCCCCCGAGTTGTCTGGATCGAGTCCTTTTTTTTGGGGGGGCAAAGGAACAGAAAGGAAGCCTGCCACTCGGCCCAATCTTCCCCCCCGACGGGGCTGACCTCCACTCGAGTGCGATCTTGGTGCTTGCGCCCCGTTCGGATGTCGAAAACCAGGACCTCCGCCTGGAATTTCTCGCTCCGCTCGATAGCGGGTACCCACACCTCGCTTCCCGTGCGGATCTTGATCTGGTACCCCTCGCGCAAGAGGGCGAGGATACCGACCTTCAGTCCTTCCCCCCACTTCCCGATCAGATCGGGACGGGAGGCCTTCGAGGTGTGCCCCATCAGGAGCGCCTCGTAGGACAGGACCGCGCCCTGGTTGGAGATCCGCAATTGGTCTCCCCGCTTGTAGTGGGAGACTTCCATTCGGGCGCCGAACTCCGTGTCTGCGTCTTTCGCGTTCTGGATCAGCTCCCGGATGCCCTCGAAGGGCCCCCAACTGCCGGCCAGGTATTGAGCGTCGATGCTGAGTTCCACTTTTGGCATTTTTTCCTCCAAAGGCAAAAAGCTACCCCGGCGTCTTTAGCGGCTCCCACGGTATCGCACCCCGTGATGTAGGCGCCTCGACCGGGGTAGCTTACGCCGCCCCACACCACCGCAGGTGGAAGTTGAAACCAGAGATGTGGACGGTGCGCGAACACCGTCCGCGCCTGTGGGAACTAACGGGCGGGGACCCGGAGGAGCGCGTGGCTGTCGAGCACGGGGATGCGGACAGCGGGGAACTTCGTGTACTTGAAGTCGTCGAGGCGCCGACGCACGTACACGAGCTCCGCCTCGGGGTGCTGGGCCCGGGTATCCTCGAGCTTGACCAGAGCGGTCTCGCTGGGGTTGATCACGTCGAGGATCTGATCCTCCTCCTCCTCCCACTCCCACTTGGGGAACTCTTTGGTTAGGTACTCGTCCCGGAAAATTCCGGGGGACTGCTCCAGCAGACCCAGGTCAAAGGCCTTACGCAGCCGAGCACTGCCGTACTTATAAACCCAACGGACCCTCATTTTCTCCTTGCGGTCCGCCTCCTTGCGGTCCGCCTCCTGCATCTTGGTGAGCTCCTGCTGACGGGCCTTGCTCGCGGCCCGCTCCTCCTCCTGCTTCTGCAGGACCTCCAGCATGAGCTCCCGCACTCGAGCCCCCGGGAGCTCCTCGGGGACCTTGCCGGTCTCGACAAAGAGGCGCTCAGCCTCCTTCTTGAGGACCTGGAGGGCCTGGGACGAGAGCGTGACGCTACCGTCCGGCTTGGGCGCCCCCCCGGCCCGCACGGCGAGCATGCCCGGGATGTCGCAGGGCACCCGAGCCTCGCCCGGGGGGACCGGGCCGTGCTGCTCGATCCAGAGCAGCTGGGCCTCCCCACTGGGGAGGTTGTGCCAGGCCTGCAGCGGCTTGAACGTGATCATCTGAGTCATTTCGTCTCCTTTGTACCCGAACCTGCCGGGTACGTGGGACCTTTGGGTCCCGCAATAGCGAGCACCTTGCTCGCTTTCCTGAAAATGCCCGGCGGGGGCCTCGAAGCCCCCGCGCCGGCCTGGGTACCGGGCGGGCTCGTGCTAGTTCGTGGGCGGCGGCGCCGCGTAGAGGCCGCGGCCGGCACGGGGCAGCTTGCCCTCACGGCCCCACCGGGCCAGGGAGTTGTAGATCCGCACCTTGGCCCCCTCGTCCTCCTCGCAGGAGCCACTCTCGCAGAGCGCGGCCACGATATCCCGGGCCCGCTGGGGCCCGTCGGCCGCGTTCAGGCAGTCGACCACGGCATCCCAGAGCGCCCCCATGGGGGCCCCGGGGCCGTTGTTCGTCGCCTCGGCCTCGGGGGCCTCGGCCTCGGGGGCCTCGGGGGTCGGCTTCGCCTCGACCTTGGGGGCCTCGGCCTCGGGGGCCTCGGGGGTCGGCTTCGCCTCGACCTTGGGGGCCTCGGCCTCGGGGGCCGGCTTCACCTCGGCCTCGGCAAAGGGGGCCTGTTGATACCAGGCAATCCGGGCCTCTACGGCCTCGATCTGCTGCTCGAGCTCGGTGAGCTCGGCGAAGAGCTCCTTGTAGGCCTCCGTGACGGCGTTGTCAAATTGCCGAGTCATTTCGTCTCCTTGTGGTTTGTGTGGGTGACGCAGTTACCACCCAAGGGAAAATTTGAAACCAGAGACCTGATCCTCAGGTCCAAAACCAGAGACCTAATCCTCAGGTCCAATCGAGCCAGGGATAGGCTCGGACCGGGTTGCGCCGAAGCGCCGCCTCGCGCTCCTCCTCGTCGTACCAGGGCTCGCTCAAGCGCTCGTTGCGCCGGCGAGCCTTGGAGCGCTGGTCCTTCAGCCGCTTTTTCCGGCGGCGCAGCTGACGGATCCGCGCGCTGCACTCGCGGATCTGTTGATCAAAGTACGACATGCTGTTCCCTCCTCTATGTTGCCCTGGGAGAACCAGGGCGTAAAGGTGAAACCAGTAATGCCCGGCGGGGGCCTCGAAGCCCCCGCGCCGGCCTGGGTACCGGGCGGGCTAGCGGGCTCTGACAAGACGCCAGTAGCAGCAGACCGCTACCAGGAGGAGAAGCAGGGCGGGCAGAATCTCATACGCAAAGTGTTTCGGGGTCATGCCATCGCCTCCCGTGCCAATCGCCCCCCGTGAGCACCGTGGGGTGCGAAGACCACACACTTGCCTCGGCGTCGCGCAGTGTGGCAGAGGGCGCAGTCCCGGCAGTGGAGGCCCGAAGTGTAATGACGGCACACGCAGAAACGAACTCCGGGATACCGCTCCTGAGCGACTCGAGGTGCTCAAGCGGCCAGATCACCGACCCGCCAGGTCCGTAGTGGTCGCTTCGGAGGAGTTCGATTCCGGATTCCCCGAGCACCTCCACCACGGAGGCGCTGTTCTCGAGGTGCGTGTAGCCGTAGGCAACGCACTCCTGCCCGGTGGCCTCTTGCAGCGCTTTACCCGCGCTGCAGAATCCCTTGATGAGCGCGGTATCCGCTTTGCCGTGCTGACACAGATCCCCCGTAACCAGCACCCGACCGGGGTGGTGATGCCGCTGCAGGGCGGTCAGCGAACAGACGAGCAGGGCCCGAACAGCGGCCTCTACGCTCCGGGGTGCCCGTTGGGCGGGCTTCCGGGTTCGGTAGCCCATCCCATAACAGGGCCCCTGGGCCTGTTGGGTTGCCCAGCTTAGCCCACCCGGCCAGGGAATTGAAACCAGCCCGCCTCGGGCTACCAGTTCCAGTTCCCCGGCGCGGTGCTTGTACACTCGCCCGAGCAGTCGCCACCGCACACCGGGCATTCGTACCGTTCCGGGGTGCGCGTCTCGCGCCGGGCTTCGAGCTTTGCACGCAACGCGAGCAACGCGGCTCCCGCATCACACCCGCACGCAACCAGCCCGCGCCCGTTCACGGTCGCTTGCGCAACCCAAGTCTTGCCAGCGGGACGCCACGTCGTGAGCCGGGAGACTTCGGGAAAGCGAGCTCGCAAGTTCCGGATCGTCTCGTTCATGTCGGGTTCCTCCTGCGGTGTGCGCCCGTCCGGCGCGTTGTGCGGGCGCTGTGCGCGCCCGAGCTTCTACCGCGACAAGCCCGCCGGCTCGGGAGCGGGCGGGCTGTACGGGGCGCGTGTGCGTGCTCACGCGCTCTTGACGTGCTCGAGCAAGCGGGCGAGCTCTCCGAACGTGATCGTGATCGCGTTCTCGCTCCCGTATCGCGGGGAAGATGTCTTGACGCCAGCGCTCGCGATCGTCTCGAGCAAGCGTGCCTTCGTGGCTTCGGCTTCTGCGTCCTTGGCTCGCATCGTTTCGAGCTGCGCGCGAGTCCGTGCGGCGCAGTAGTGGCTTCCCGAGTAGTCCCGCCCGATCTTCCCTGCGTCAACGAGGCGCTGCAAGGTGCGCTTCGCGGTCGGGGCTTTCATGTCGAGGGCTCTTGCGATCGTGTGCAAGCTGCGCTCGCCAGCGTAGAAGCTCCCGCCCTCGTTCCCGGCTCGTCCCGGATACTTGGCGACGTCCGCGGCGACTTGCTCGCGGAGATACGTCAACCGGGCTGTCAGGCCCCCATGATGCGCTCGGCGCGGCAGAGGGCTCGAAACTCGGCTTCCTCGCGCTCGTGGCGGAGCACGAGGCGCCAGAGGAAGCGTCTGCACGGTGTCCAGTCATAGTCCCGTTGGCCGGGCCGTTCGGCCGTGCCCGGGGCAATGACTGTGGGGAGCACCCGCAGTCCCTTGCAGGCGGGACAGGACACGTCATACCGGCCCCCGAAGTAGTCCTCAGCGAATCCAGGATCGGCGGCGAGGTCTTCGGAGGTCAAGCCCATACAGTCGACCCCGGGGTTCACCACGGCCCCACGGCCCCGGCACAGATGGCAGACCCGATACTTGGCCGGGACCTCGAAGGTGTACCCCTCGAGGTCAGCCGGGAGCCCCGCGCTCCGGAGCTTCTGCGTTTCCTCTTCCCCGAGTAGCCGCGCGAGAATCGGCGCGTGCTTGGGGTCGTTGGGGTTGAGCTCGATCGGGGGGAGCTCCATAGTGAGCAAACCCCGCCGGGGATTGAAATCTCCGGGTTCGGGGTACTCCTGCGTGCGGGGATCCCGCTCGTAGTTGGCTCGTTCGAGGGCGGCGAAAGTAGCGCGATTCACGCTCTCCTCCTGAGTCAGGGGGCCTCCGGCCCCGTGATTCCTAGTCGTTCCAGACGACCTCGAGGTTCCATCTGGGCGGGAACCTCGGGTAATCCGCCATCAGCTGCAGGTGGCGGTGGAACACGTGTGCGGGCTCCACCCCGTGCACCTGTCGGCCTACTGCGACCTTCGGGTCGCAGAGGACGACCAGGGTTCGCAGCTCGTGGCCACCTGCGAGGGCGAGTTCCGCATAGGGTGCGGGCTCGTTGATCGCGCAGTTGGTGTTATCGACCACGAGCAGCTCAATCCCGCACTGCGGGTCGAGCAGCAGTCGCGCGGCCTCGCGGAGGCAAGCCCCGTGGGCCGCCCCGAGCCTCCGAAAGTCGAAGTGGTAGCCCTGCTCGTCCACCATGTGCTGATCAGCACTGACCAGCCCGAAGGGCCCGTCAAAGCTGCCCAGCATCTGGTTGGCCAGTGTGGTCTTTCCCGAGCCCGGGATCCCACACAGGATGATGACTCGCATCCATTACCTCCTGTATTGGTGAGGGTGGGGTGAGCTACCCCGGCGTCTTTGGCGGGCTGTTGCTCCTCGAGGAGCCATCACCGCTGCCGGGGTAGCTTTTGCCGCCCCATACGGCACCTGATCCACCTCAGGTGGAAATTGAAACCAGGGAGACCCGCGGGCAGCTCAGCGGGCCCACCAACCCGCAAAGCCGTACTGCCGAGCACGGCGATATCGGGGCCTGTCGAGCCAGGGGAAGCGGGGCAGTCCCTCTCGAATGCGGTTGCCGAGGCCATCGAGCCCGGCAAGGTCCGCGTCGATGGGGTGGCCGAAGCCGTCCACGTTCAGGACCACTGCGACGCTGCCCAGATCGTCGCGCAACTGGCAGACCTCCCGCCAGTCGTCTTCGACCGATTCCCCCTCAGGCTCCATCTCTCTGAGCCCATCAAACAGCCGGTCCAAGGCTGCTTGTGCGAGGGCGTGGAGCCAGGCTCTGTTCCGGGAACAGAGCGCACGGGACCACGTTCTCGCGCTTTCCGCCAGGGGGCCCTCAGGGCCCAGGCGCTGGGCGTGGCCTGCCGCGACGCTGAGCAGCCAGGGACTGCTTTCCACGGT
>Ga0180437_10005225_pt1 | contig 17892 bp, 10 predicted proteins | sample SS_ome_4_FD_132410 | JGI IMG/M metagenome (GOLD analysis project Ga0180437, IMG submission 132410) | Hypersaline lake sediment archaeal communities from the Salton Sea, California, USA - SS_3_D_1 metaG | ecosystem: Environmental > Aquatic > Non-marine Saline and Alkaline > Hypersaline >... | reverse complement strand
TGAAGATCTTATGGCCCACGACCAGCGGCCGGGTCCGGTAGTTGTTGGGATGAGACCATAGGACCTCTCCGGTTTCCGCGTCCATGGCTGTCAGGCGCTTCCAGCGTAGGGCTCCGGATTCATGCCGCCACCAGTCATGACTCCCCATGCTGGAGAAGAACAGCAGGACTCCGTCGTGGTAGGCCGACGCCAGGGTGTCGCCGCCACAGCCGGTAAAATCCAGGGTTTTCCGCCACATGATGTTTCCGGTCTCCACATCCAGAGCGAACACGGTCCGGAAATCGCGTTCCTTAAAAGGCACCGGGAATCCCGGTCTTTCGACATGGGTTCCCGCTTTGATGAGTCTTTGTCTCTCCCGGACCGCCTGATCGATCGACGCGGGGGATACTCGGCTGTCGGCGAAGAATATCTTGCCGCCGCCTTTGCTGATGGTGATGTGAGCGATTTTTTGACCCCGGTGTTTCCATAGGAGTTTTCCGGTTTCCGGGTCCAGGGCAAAGACCATATCGCTGACCATCAGCCGGTCGGTAAGGGCCCCTTCCCGCAGGTGATAGTTTTCCCAGTCGGGGAAATCGGTCATCAGCCTCCACAGGATCCCCGATCTCTTGTAATCCTCGATCAATCCGTCGGCCGGATCGGGATATCTGCTTCTCAGTTCGTTGTACTGCTCCAGAAATTCGAGGGGAACCTCCGAGGGATCCCTCCATTTCCCGTTCTCGACCAGCGCCTCTTGAAGAGCGAAATATTCTCTGGGCAAGGCCCTCTGGCCCGGGATCCGAAAAGGTGCGAGGCGGTGGCCGATACGTGGGCCCAGCGGTATGATCTATCGGTTGGAGAATCCGGAAGCAGGAAGTCGCCCAGCACGGTCCCGGTGGCCGGGTCAAGCCGGAAGCAGTGGTCATAGGCTCCCACATAGAGGGAATCTTTGTTCATGGAAAAATTCCCGCCGTCGACATCCACCCGGGGACGGACGGCGCCCGCAATGTCCTTTTCCCAGAGTCTAACGCCGTTGTACGCGTCGTAGGCCGTGATGACCTCTTCTCCCTGGATGAACATGCGTCCGTCCATGGAGAGGGGACTCTGGGCCTTGGCATGCCGGTCAAGCATTTTCTTGGACCCGGGATCTCCGAACCAGAGGATACCCAGGGGACCCTTTACCAGTTCGTCGCCGGAACAGGCGGTGTTGCCGGGATTGCCGTATTCTTCGGTCCAGACCCCGGCACCTTTCAGCCCCTTCCGGGTGTATGCGAGCCATGTTTCCGTCCGTTCCTTCACCACCTCGGCTCCGTGTATCCCGCTTTCGAACCAGGCGGAGACTCTCGTGAGATCTATCTCCGGCAGCCCCGGCGGCGCCTCTCGGGGAGTGCCGAACACCGCCATCCCTCCATGGGGTTTTAAGACGCGGAAAATCTCGGTGGAGATTTCATCCAGGCTCCCGGTGGCGATCAGGCCTTCGGATACGATTAGGTTGGCGAAATAATCCGGGAGAAGGTCCGGATTCCACTCGGCGACCATTATCCGGTGGCCGTAAAGCCCGGTCGGCGCCAGGCGCTTTCTAATGGCCTGGACTCTTTTCGCGTCGGGGGCGATTCCGATGATCCTCAATTCCGATGACTTTGCGAGCTCATAGGCGAGCCGACCCGAATCACAGCCCAACACCAAGGCATAGCCTCCGATGATTCCCGTCCGCTCTAGGATATCGGCCGCGGCCGTTCGGTAGGGCGTTTGGGATTGTCCTTCTCCAAAGGGAGGGATCTCGCTTCCGGGTTCGTCTTGTGTGTGGGGTGTCACAGCCTGCTGGCCGAAGCAGTAGATGTGTCCGGTATCGGTGCTGACCAAGAGGCGGCCGTTGGACGCCGAGAGACCCTTGACGTCTCCATGCAACTCGGCTTTCCAGGCTTCCTCGCCGGTTCCGGCCTCATAGGCCAGGACTTTTTCCTTTCCCCCGGCAAATATGTGCTGATTCATCAATATGATCGTATTGAGGCCGTCGCTCGGTGTTTCCCATCGGAACATCTCGGGCTTGAGCAGGTTTTCGATTTCGGCCAGCTCGTTTATCATGCCGGATATTTCCTCTCTTTCCCGACTCAAACGCGCGGCGCTCGCCTGATCGACCGCCGAAATCCGGGATGAGATATCTCTGAGCCTGCCCCTGAGGCTATCCCTTTTCTGCCGGAGGTCTTTGACCCGGCTCTGCTGCAGTTCCAGATATCGGTGCCGGTTCAAGGCATAGATTCCTTCCTGGGTCAGGGTGTAGGAAGTGTCGGGTGTGACGACCAGGTCGATGCCCGGGAACCAGGCATGCATATCCTCGCGTCGTTCTCCGGTTTGTTCATCATAGGCCACCTTGGCCGGGGTTCCCGATAGGTCCACTCCGGCGATGATGTGGTCCCGATCGAGGACCGTCCAGACTCCTCCGACTTTTCCGCCCGGCTCCAGGTAGTACAGAAAATCCCCGCTGTGTTTGTCGAACGCTGCGGGCATAGCCCGGCTGGAGGGGACATAGAGGATGTTTTCGGAAGCCACCAGATACCCCTGAGGGGAGATCCCGCCGAAGGCCAGTTCATGCTCGTGATCCCCGACGGTGTCGTTTCTCCAGATGACCGAGCCGTCCCGGGCATCCAAGGCACACACCACAATCCCTTCGTAGGGAAACACCCCGGCCCCGAAATATGCGATCTCCTGGTCGACCAGTATGTTGGTCCGCACGGGCCACAAGGAAATCATATGACCGTTTCCGAGCACCTTTTCCGCCCCGGGCCCGGCCCGGTATTTCCACAGGGGCCGGCCGCTGCGCGCGTCCAGACAGTAGACGAATCCGTCATCCGATCCGGCATAGATGCGATGGTCGGCTATGGAGGGTGAATACCGCACCGGCGCGTCGGTATAAAAACGCCATTTTTCTTTTCCGGTCCGAGCATCCAGGGCGTGCACAGCATGGTCCACCGATGATCCAAAATACACCGTCTCGTACGCCACGGTGGTGTGGAAGGCGTTGTCGAGCTGCATCCGCTGCATCTCCTCTCCGGGCTCCGGCCAAGCCGGTTCCGGAGCCTTTGAGCTCTGAAAGGACCATTGGCGACTGAGCGGCAAGGAAAGGGTTTCGGAGGAATATCCGGAGTGGGTGTTGTCGGATCGGAAGGTCATCCACCCGATCCCGGTTCTATGCCCGGATCCGCACTGGCTGAGAAAGCCTATCAGCAGACATAGGGCGAATACCGTGATGCCGGCGGCGGCCGGTGTTTTTCGGATTGTATCGACTCGGTGGGATTGAGGCACGCTATTACCCTCCTTCTCCTAGGATAAATGACGCTGACGGGGGACGATCCGGCCCTGGTCCAGTTGGATGACCCGGTCGGCGCAGGAGTCGTACTCTTGACCGTGTGTGACCACGATGACCGTGCACGTATCGGTTTGGATTTCCCGCAGGCAGCGGGCGATCTCGGCCGCATTTTCAGGATCGAGATTGCCCGTGGGTTCGTCGGCGAGAATGATGTCCGGCTTCCTGATCAAGGCCCGGGCCATGGCGGTGCGCTGTTTTTCGCCGGCGCTGAGTTCTGCGGGATAATGAGCCGCCCGATCGACCAAATTCAAACGGTCCAGCAGCGCCCCGGCCTTTTTCTTAAATCCCGGCTCCTGCGCGGACCGGCCCTCCACTGGAATCAGGATGTTCTCGGTCACGTTTAAATACGGTATCAGATGAAACAGCTGAAACACAAACCCGATTTTCTCGGCCCTGAACTCGGCCCGCTCCTTGGCCTTCATACCGTATAGGTCCCGACCCTCCATCTCCAGACGACCGGATGTGGGACAAAGCATCCCTCCGATGGTGAGCAGCAGGGTGGTTTTACCGCTCCCGCTGGGACCCCTGACCACCAAAAACTCTCCTTTTCCGACCCTTAGGTCAATCTCGTCCAGGGCCCTTACGATCCGGTTGCGCTTGAGATAATGTTTGCTCACGTTCTCCAAAGAGATCATGTTCATTCTTCTCGCAATGTCACAGCGGGATCTTGATATACGGCGGCCATGGTGGGGATGAAGACCGCCAGAGCACAGATGAGCGGAGATGCCAGGAGAGACCAAAGGAACATCGCGATGGAGGGATTTATGGCCGCTGCCGTGACCCTGAAAATCCGAGGACCGAAGCTCAGGGCCAAGACCGTTCCCGCCACAAAACCCATGACGGCGCCTGCCAATCCCGTCATTACGGCTTTGGCCATGAAAAGCGCTGCGATCCTTCCGGATCCGTACCCCACCGCCCGCAGGACACCGATCTCCTGCCTTCGTTCCCGGACGTTCAGAAATGCCAATGCCCCTATCCAGATCATGATGACGAGCAGAATCAGCGGAAATACAAAGCTGAAGTAGCGTTCGGCCATGAAGCGCTGCTTTTGCCTGGCTGTTGCGATGGATTCCATGATGATGACCTTGGCATCAGGGAGAACGTCGTCGAGCTGCGTCCTCAGTTGGTCCATCGAGTCGAGATGGTCGTATTCTCCCGTGCAGAGGCACTGCAGGGCCTTGATCTCGTTGATTCTCCCATGGAGCCGCAGTATGTTCTGGGCATCAAAGAAGTGGACGAAGATGCGGATGTCGTCCTGACTGCCGGTCTCGGCCAATCGGTGGACGATCCGGAGTGTATGATCACCGAACGTGATCCTGTCCTCGACTTTCAAGTCGAGGTCTTTGGCCAGTTCGAATCCGACATAGGCGGTCCCCGGATCGATGGAAAAAGTCATCTGGGAACTCTGTTTCCCCGGCGGGATCACTTCCGGAGCCATCCCGGTCAGGATGACTTCTCGATCACGCCAACTGAACCGTTTTTGCAGGGTGGCCGTTAGATGGTTGTAGGAGACTCCGGGATAGGCGGCCAGGTCAGCCACGTAATGCTCCGGCATGGTGTGTTCCGAAAATCCGTTCAACCAGAATCGGTCCATATCGGTTTCCCTCGGTATGACTCTCAGGTTGAATCCGATATCCCTCATCAGCCGGATGGTTTCTTTTTTGGAGGCCTGGCCGGCGGAAAAAAAAGCCACGAACAAGGCGACCGCGGCCGATATGGCGAGCCAGCTCAAGGCGAAGTTCAGACTCCGGTGACGGATCTCGAGAGCGATCTGCCGGATGACGTTCATGTTCGGTTTTGCCTCGCCCTCCGCCGGATCAGAATCATCCCCCCCAATAGAGCGAAGCCCAGAAAAAGGGCCGCCAGAAGCGGGACAAGGGCGGTGAAGCCGCTTCCCTTCAACCGGGTTTCGGCGGAGTTGAGTCTTTGCGACTGGGCGGGAGAGATCCGGGTGGAAGCGAACTTCTTGTCAAAGGCCATGGCGCGTTCCCGGTATAGGCCGAGCTGTCGGATTTTCTGTTCGTTTTCCTCTCCCGCTCCGTCCATCAGGTTGTTGGCCGCGAGAATCCCCGCGATCTCCCTTTTGATCAAGGGATTCTCGGCATCGAAACCCAGGTGCTTCACCACCTCCGACTGGATGGCCGGGCCCCACCGGAGGGGGATCCTGAGACCCATCATCCCCCGCTTGTCCAGGCCGCAGTCGCATGACAATCCCATGATGGACAACATGGCGGTCAAATCCGACACCGAAATGGCTTCGCTTTTGAAGGGAGAGTATAGGATCCGCCCCCGCCCGAACAGGACCGCGATTTGGGGCGTGTCGCGAGATTCGGGGTCGATATCCAGGCTCCATAGGAGGATCTTTTCTCTCTGCGCGTCCTCGGCGCGAACGATGATGGTATGGGGCGGCTCTTCGATTCTTTTGGGAAGCTGGTTCATGAAAGAGGCGATGTTCCGTGCGGCCTGCTCGGTCTTTTCCCGTGCCGAAGAGTTTTTTCCGGAATCGAGTCCTTCGATGAGAAGGATAACCGCGTACGATGTTACGATGCGCTCCAGGATTTCTTCCCTGAGAGGCGAGGAGGCGGCCTTTTCGATCTCAAGCCAGAGGGATTCATTGAGCAACTCCGGTCCGGGAATCAGGGGAAGATGGATCGACCTCCGGTCGGGCGACACCATGATCAGAGCCGGAGGCGTCTGAATCTCCCAGAAGCGGTAGTAATCCATGGCTTGGTGGCTCTTTTGGCCGTGGGTGTGGACGATGGTGGGAAGGATGTTGCTTTCCCGGGCCAAAAGCCGGGATATCTCTTCAAAGCGGACCACGTTTTTTTGGGGAATCCGGTCGTCGATATAAAAATAAAGGCTGTAAGGGGGGTCCGCCAGAGCCACAAAACCCGCATCCCGGATGTTGTACTCACAAGGTGTGGTGGGAGAAAGAATCAGGAAGATGCCGGCAAACAGCGAAATGATGTTCTTCATGCCGGGGATCAGCATTTTCATTGCAGAATGATTTCCCGGCTGTCGCGGCCTGCCTTCTGGGATCTTACGTCGACTTTCAAGCGCGCATCCTTCGAGGTGTCTTTTTTCCGAAGGATATAGGTCATCTTTTCGCATTCGCCGTGGCCGTCGATCTGTCCCAGTTTGACCTTCTCCTCCCCGAATAGGATTTCGACATTCTCTCCGGGCTCGATCGTGAGCAGCACCGGCTCGGTCGCGGTCAGACTCCGGCCCAGGTGGGTCGCCGTGGGCAGGAATCCGGTGTTCTCCACCGTGATGTCGACTTGAAAGATGCCGCCTTTTTTGTCCGTGACTTCCGTCTTCCCCACTTTGATCCGAGGAGCCTGTCCGGCCAGATAGATGACGAATCTGTGACCCATCTCGCATTCCCTCTCGATGAGTTCACCTTCGGGTGGGCTGGTCAGCCGGCGCCGCCATCCGCCGATCTCGACCTGACCCAGGGTGGGGTGGTCGTAGGGATGCCAGTCCACGAAGAGCTTGCCGTCCAGCTCCTCATCGTTCCATTTCAGGCGTTCCGCTTCGGTCACCCTCCCATCCTTGTCATAGTCCGGGGGATTCCAGTGTTCGTCCCCCATGGAAAATATTCCGAACAGGAGATACATGGTATCCAAGGAACTTCCCCAGGCATAATAGCCTTGACCGCAATCCTCGCAATCGGAGATGGAGTCCTCGAACGTGAATTCAGAGAACCAGCTGCTTCTTTCTTCCTCAGGGTACATCCCGGGGGGGGCGTTTTTGATCCGGCCTGATTTATCACGATAGATCTGGTTCGATTTCGTGTTGGGCGTACCGGAAGGAAAATTCCAGTCAAAGACCGAGGTGGCCAAGTCCCATCCGGTGTGCTCCAGGGCGCGGGCGCTGACGATTCTGTAGAGTTCGAGGTCGGCCTGGTGCTTGAATTCGCCGTCGGGCTGCGTCATGGGAGGCCGTAGAATCACCCGGCCGCAGCAGTGGTGCTGGACATAGAGGGCGATGTGGGGATTCGCGGCCACGAAATCGACCTCGGCTCGAGTGATGGATTCTTCCATGGGATAGTTGCCCCCACCCCCCTGGATCTCCTGGGGCTGCCAGTTGCCGGGATAGTTGCGGTTAGAGAGAAAGCGGGTTCGGAATCCATCCTCGTTGATCTTTCCATCTCCGTCGTTATCCAATCCCTCGCTGTAAAGCTTGTAATAGGCCCCGCCGGTTTCGTCCGGGGCTCTGCGGACCATGAGGCGAGGGTTCTTTTCCGAGATTTTCATGCGGCCTTTGGGGTCTTTCTGGCGCATCTGGACGATAAAACCGTCTCCATCGATATCTTCCGCCGGGTCCTCGTCGAACCTGAAGTCCCCGTCGGAATCTTCGGGATCAGGATCTTTGCCGGCGGGTCGGCCGGTCAGATAGGCCTCGGCACCGTCCACGTCCAACCGGGGGACGAAGTACCAGGAAAGCCCATCCACGAGCCGGGTGATCTCCCCGTCCCGGCCATATTTTTCCAGCAGCTCCCATATGGAATAGAGGCAGGACATGGAAGCGATGACCTCGCTCGAGTGGATCTGATTGATAAAGAATCCCGGTTTCTCCTCGGCCTTTCCCGTTTTGGGATTATTGATGATCAGCATCCAAACGTCACGGCCCATGGGAGATTTGCACATGGATGTCAGGGTGGTCAACTCCGGATAGGCTTGGTGCACATCCTGGAGGTAAGCGGTCAGTTCGTCGTAGGTGAAATAATGAGTGAAATCGTACTTGCCCAGCGCTTTGACATTTTTGACGGCGGTATTGGCCGGAGAATGAGCGGCCAGCATCACGAGAATTGCACAAAAGGTAAGGATGGATGATTTACGCATTCGGACCTCCTCGGGCAAAAATTCCCGGTGTCGGCATACCCGGCCCTTATTCAGGGGGGTTATCATAACATAGAGGGGAAAAAAACTCTTTTTTTCACCGGTTCGATTCCGACGGATAGATCCAGATATTTCTAAACTGTACCCTCGCGCCGTGATCCTGAAGCATTATGGGACCAGGCTCCGGATCCTCCGGGAAGCCCACACCGGTTTGGGCCTGGACGATGACGTTGTTGTGGGTGACCACCCCGTTGTGTATGACGGTAAGGCGCGCATCTTCGATTTTTCGGAAAAAATCGCCATGGATCTCGAAGCGGGGTGACCTGAAGATGATGTCATAGGTTTCCCATTCTCCTCTCGGTTTTCCCACATTCACATCCGGCATTTTCTGGCGGTAGAGAGAGCCCCCCATTCCGGGAGAGAACGGCGCTTGATGCGAATCGTAGATCTGGATCTCATAGCGCTTGAGGAGATAAACGCCGCTGTTGGTATTTTCCGAGTCGGGCAGCCGGAACTCCACATGGAGATGGAAATCACGAAAAGTCTGTTTGGTTTTTATTCCCTGTATCTTTTCACATTTGTATGATGTATCCGGGACCACTTCCATCGCGCCGTTTACGATCTTCCATTTGACTTGGCTGCCGTCACAGTCGGTCCACTGAGAAAAGTCCGAACCATCAAAAAGCACGATCGCCCCTTCCGGGGCCGCCGACTCCGGCCCTTGTGCCTGGCTGATGGATATGCATAAACATAGAACGATAAGGACACGGCCCGATAGTCGTATCAAGGAATGGCTTGGCATGATTTTCCTCCCTGCTCGGTGTTTTAGAATCAAGGTTTCAGACCTGATCACGGATTACAAAGGGCTCCCGATATTCCCTTGCCAGGTAGTTGTTGGCCTGGTCGGCAAATCGGCCGACGAACCTTTCTTGGGCGGTATCCATTTCCAACCATGGCCCCAAGACAACCGAGGTGCGGCCCAGGTCGATGCCGTTGGCCGCCAGGTGTTCACGGGTGCGCTCGAAGGCGTCCCTGACTGCGGCGTCTTTATTGATGACATCGTTGACCTGCTCCACCGGGACCTCGGTTCCGACCCGGTAGGAGATATTACCCATATGACAAAGTGACGTCGAGAGATGGCCTTCCAGGATGGTGGTCCTGAGGTCTTCTTCTTTCCGGCTGCGAACGGCTTTCAGGAAGTTGGTGATGGAATTGACGCGTTCCCCTTCGAATTTCCTGATGACCCGGCCTTGGTTATCATAGGAGACAAGATTTTCCAAATCGACATAACCATTTTCACAGACGATGACGGTGCCGTTGTTCGGATCAGGGCTGTTGTGCTCGTGGACGATCTTGACGCCGTTCCGAGTAGTCGCTGTGAACGGATCCATAAGTTCATCACCCGTTTTTCTGGGCAGGCCGCGCACCTCAAAGATGATGGGAGCGGGCTTATAATCGAATACCGTTATCTGTGTGTTCGGAGTCTGGCCGTCGTCATCATATCCATAGCGCCCGCCCAAGCTGATCACTCGCGCAGGTAATCCTTCCTGACCGAGAGCCCATCGGCAGACATCGAGGTGATGAGGGCCGTTGTTTCCGATCTCCCCGTTGCCGTATTCCCACTGCCAGTGCCAGTCGTAGTGAAGATTGACCCGCGGAAGAGGGACCATCGGAGCGGGTCCGCACCACAGGTTGTAATCCACGAACTTGGGGACGTATCCCGCCCCGTTGACCTTGCCCATGCTTTTGCGCCGCTTATAGACCCAGCTGTGCGCCAACCGGATTTTTCCCAATTCCCCTTTTTGCATATAGTCGATGGCCTCATACATGGCTTCATGGGAACGAATGTCCAGATCGGCCTGGACGATCCGGTTATGTTTTTTCGCCGCTTCCACCATTTTGCGCCCTTCCCAGATGTTGTGCGACACGGGTTTTTCGACGCAGACATCCTTGCCTGACTGGCAGGCCCAAACGGTCGATAGGGCGTGCCAATGATTCGGGGTCGCCCCGGAAATCACATCCACGTCTTGGTCATCCAGCAGTTTCCGGATGTCGACAAAGGTTTTGACTTTTTCATTCCGCTGAAAAAATTTCCGGGCTTCCCGGTCGAGGACGGACATATCAGGATCACAGAGGGCGATGACACGAACGCCGGGCATTTTGAGATAGGAATTTTCGAGGTGGGCCCAGGAGCCGTGATTTCTCAATCCAACCACCGCCACATGGATGGCGTCGTTGGATCCTATGGGCCGCGACCATGCCGTCATCGGAAACTTGGCGGTGATCCCGGCAGCGATTCCGGCCTTGATGGAGTTCAAAACAAACTTGCGGCGCGATATTTTACCTCCCATTCTATCATCCTCCGTCGATCCTGGGGATATGCTGGCCGTGGAGTCGGGTGCGGTCCCGACTCTCATGCAGCGGTTTTGCCCCTTCATTGTATGTTTATTTTAGGCCCACGATCAAGCTTTTCAAAGTGGGCGTGATTTTCGCGCATGGCTTTGCCCCGCGGCCCTTGACCGGGCCGTTTGAGCAGTGATAATCTCGACTAAGGCTGTCGATAAACGAAAACGGTTGCGAATGAGCAAGATTTGTGGCAGCTTGAATACATAAGTTAATTTTGTTTGAATTAGAGATCCACGAGATTATATGGAGATCGCCATGAAGAATCGCATCTCGGTCGCCTGTCTTCTGCCTCTTTTGGTTTTCGGCCTCTCGGTCCCAGCGGTTCTAGGGGGAGACGAAGATGTGAAGACGCCCCGGGACACGATGTTCGCTTCGGCCCGAATCGCGCCCCGGATTCCGATCAAGGCCTACTCCTTCAGCCTGAAGCAGGTACGGCTCCTGCCGGGCCCCTTCAAGGATGCCATGGAGCGCGACCTCGCATACCTTCTCAGCCTCGATCCGGATCGCCTCCTCCACACATTCCGGCTGGCCGCCGGCCTTCCCTCTTCGGCCCAGCCCTACGGCGGCTGGGAGGAGCCGGACGGGGAGCTGCGCGGTCACTCCACCGGACACTTCCTCTCGGCCTGCGCCTTCCTCTATGCGTCCACCGGGAACGAGAAGATCAAGGCCAACGCCGAATACACCGTGGCGGGGATGGCTGAGTGCCAGCGGGCCCTCGGTGAAAGCGGCTATCTCAGCGCCTATCCCGAGGAATTCTTCGACCGGGTCTTTTCGGTGCGCCGCGTCTGGGCGCCCTTTTATACGCTTCACAAAATCATGGCGGGGCTTATCGACATGTATGAATATTGCGGCAGCGCTCTTGCCCTCGAGGTGGCTGAGAACATCGCCCGCTGGATCAAATCACGGACCGACCTGTCCAGCAACCGCCATATGGAGATCGTGCTCAACCACACCGAGCAGGGGGGCATGAACGAGGTGCTCTCCAACCTCTATTCCATCACGGGAAACCCCGATCACCTGGCCACGGCCCGCCGGTTCGACGAACGGCACTACACCGAGCCCCTTCTGCGTTTTCGAGACGAATTGACAGGCCAACACGTGAATTCCTTTATCCCCAACATCATCGGAACGGCCCGCGAATACGAGCTTTCCGCCGACCGCAGCCTGTACAACATCGCCACCTACTTCTGGAAACAGGTCACCCGCGCACGTACCTATGCCACCGGAGGAATGAGCAATCACGAGAGGTGGCGGACCGATCCGTATGACTTGGCGGGCGAATTGGGGACCAACACGCAGGAATCCTGCTGCACCTACAACATGCTCAAGCTGACCCGACACCTGTTCAACTGGGAGGCCGAGGCCCGCTATGCCGATTACTACGAACGGGCCCTTTTCAACGGAATCCTCTCGACGCAGAATCCCGAGGACGGCATGATGATGTACCATGTCGCGATGATGCCCGGCATGTACAAGACGTTCATGGCGCCGGAGGACTCGTTCTGGTGCTGCACCGGGACCGGCATGGAAAATCATGCCAAATACGGCGACAGCATCTATTTCCACGACGATAACGGCCTGTATGTCAGCCTTTTCATCGCATCGGAGCTGGATTGGCCGGAGAAAGGACTGCGCGTTCGCCAGGAGACGAGATTCCCCGAGGAAGCGGGAACATCCCTCGTTTTCGACGCCGACGAGCCGCTCGACCTCGCCCTTCGCATCCGCATTCCCGGCTGGATTGCCGAAGGAGGGCGGATCAAAATCAACGGTGAGGAGTTTGGCGCGTTCGCCAGTCCGGGAAGTTTCTTGACCATCCGGCGGACATGGACGGCCGGAGACCGGGTTGACGTATCCCTCCCCATGGACCTCCGTCTCGAACACCTGTTGGGTGACCCTAAGACCGCGGCGGTCCTGTACGGGCCGGTCGTGCTGGCGGCGCCCCTGGGATCGGAAGGGCTGACCGAGGAAAAGATTTCGAATGAGTACGCCCCATCCGGAGATCCGGTTTCCGTCCCGGTATTCAAGGTTCCCGATCCCGATCCCAATGCATGGATCCTGCCCGTCGAGTCGGCGCCGGTGACCTTTGAAACGCGGGGAGTCGGCGATCCGCGGGACGTCACGCTGATTCCGTTTTACAAGCTGTTCGGTGAGCGGTATTCGCTCTACTGGACGATCCTGCTGCCGGGGCAGGAGGAAGCGGAGCAGCCCCGCCTCTGAGGGGATTTCTTTTTGATTCGGCAGATAGTACAATTTCCGACATCCTGAATAAGGAGGCTTTTGAATTGAAAAGACCATTCTTTGTCATTGGGCTTTTGTTTATGGGCAGTATGCTTCTTTCCGCCGCCGAGGCACGCCTGCTTCATAATCCGGATGTCCATCAGGATCAGGTCGTGTTCGTTTATGCCCGTGATCTCTGGATCACATCCACCCGAGGCGGAGTGGCCCGAAAACTCACCAGTCATCCGGGCCAGGAGCGTTATCCCAAGTTCTCGCCGGATGGAAAGTGGATCGCCTTTACGGCCGATTATGACGGCAACACAGACATCTTCGTGATTCCCGCCCGGGGCGGAGAGCCGCGCCGAATCACGTATCATCCCGGCGCAGACTTGATGCTGGAGTGGTTTCCCGACGGCCAATCCCTGCTTTTCCGGTCGATGCGGGCCTCGTTCTGGAGCCGGTTCAATCGTCTCTTCAGGATATCCGTCGATGGTGGCTATCCCGAAATGCTCCCCCTTCCCACCGGTGAGCTGACCAGCATAAATTCCGACGGAACCAAGCTCGCCTACAACCGCATGTCGCGAGAGAATCGAACCTGGAAGAGGTACCGCGGCGGCATGACTCCCAATATCTGGATCTATGACCTGAAGGAAAACAGCCTCGAGGAGATCACCCCACGGGATGCCAATGACATGTTTCCCATGTGGCACCGGGACACCATATACTACGTCTCGGACCGAAACGAAAAGAAGGTCATGAATATCTATGCGTACGATTTGGCTTCCAAGCAGACCGAGCGGCTCACGAATTATCAGGAATACGATGTCCAGTGGCCCAGTATCGGTCCGGATGCCATTGTGTACGAGAACGGCGGCCATCTCTTCGTTCTTGACCTGGAGACAAGAGCGGCACAAATACTTACGGTCGAGGTGAACGACGATAAGATTCATTCCCGGCCTGCGTGGAAGAGTGTCGGCGGCTTTATACACAACTCCAACATATCGCCCACCGGCAAGCGGGCGGTATTCGAGGCCCGCGGCGACATATTCACCGTGCCCGCCAAAAAGGGGGAGGCCCGGAACCTGACGCAAACACCGGGCATCCGTGAACGCAGCCCAGCCTGGAGTCCCGACGGGAAATGGATCGCCTATTTTTCGGATAGGACCGGGGAATATGAACTCTACATCCAGCGTTCCGATGGCCGAGGTGAGGTCAGGCGGCTCACCAGCGATGCCGAAATCTACTACGATATTCCGGTTTGGAGTCCCGACAGCAAAAAGATCCTGTTTTCCGATTGCGGCGTCAATATGTCCTATGTCGATATCGAGACCCGAAAGGTCACCCGGTTCGAACACGGCGACCACGAGGGCACCTCGAATTTCATCAGCGGCACCTGGAGCCCGGATTCCAAATGGATCGCGTACTCCAAGGCCTCCGTCAACAGCCTCGACTCGATCTACCTCTATTCGCTCGAGACCGGAGAGATTCACAAGGTGACAAGCGATATGACCCATGACACCAGTCCGGCTTTTGATCCCGGCGGAAAATACCTGTATTTCATCGCCAACCGCGAACACAATTACTCATTCAGCGCGCTGGAATTCATGCATTATCACTACAATCCCGGAAAAGTGGTGGTGGTGACACTCCAAGCCGATACGCCTTCTCCGTTTCTGCCGGAAAGCGACGAAGAGGCCGTTGAGGACACAAAAGCGGCCGATGCCAAGAGTCCGGAGGAGAAGGACAAGCCGGAAGCAGGATCGGCGAAGGTCCAGGATATCAAGGTCGATATCGAGGGCTTGGAAAGCCGGATCGTCAACCTGCCCATCCCGGATGGCAACTATCTCGGGATCGGCGCTTACCGGGACAAGATCGTCTATGGATCCGTTGGAGTTCCGGGCTCAGGGGCACAGGGATTCGATCTTCATCTCTTCGACATGAAGAAAAGGGAAGCCAAGAAGATCATCGGCGGCCTGCGGGATGCCTCCCTCTCTGAGGACGGCAAGAAAGCCTTGGTCAGGCAGGGCGACAACTATGCGATCATCGATCTCGCGCCGGATCAAAAGCCTGCCGAAGGCCGGTTGAACTTGGCCGGCCTGAAGATGATGGTGGATCCCAAGGCAGAATGGCGACAGATGTACCACGAAGCTTGGCGCTTGGCCCGGGACTTTTTCTACGATCCCAACATGCACGGCGTGGATTGGCCGACGATCAAGGAACGCTACGGCCAGATGCTTCCCTTCGTGGCCCACCGCGATGACCTGAATTATCTCATAGGAGAGATGATCGCGGAGCTGAATTCCTCGCACACCTACCGCGGGGGAGGCGAGTATCCGGAAGTCAACCGGGTCGGCACCGGGCTGCTGGGGTGCGACCTGGAGCCGGACAAGCCCGGCGGATACTACCGGATAGCCAAGATCTATTCCGGCCAAAACTGGGATCCGCAGAGGCGGGGGCCGCTGGCTCAGCCGGGGCTGAATGTCAAGGCCGGCGATTATCTGATCGAGATGCGAGGAAAGGAGATCAGGCATCCCGCCAATCCCTATGCGCCCTTGGTCGATACCGTGGGCAAGGCCATCACAGTGAAGGTGAATTCCCTCCCGACGCCCGAAGGCGCCCGGGAGATCATCGTGACGCCGGTCGGGAATGAACTCATGCTCCGCTACCGCGACTGGGTCAACGCCAACCGCAAGAAGGTGGACGAGGCCACGAAGGGCCGCGTCGGATATCTCCACCTTCCGGCCACAGCGGCTCCCGGCGTGGAAGGCTTCAGCCGGGACTTCTATCCCCAGGTCCGCAAGGAGGCCCTGATCATCGATGTCCGGTATAACAGCGGGGGCCATATCCCGGATATTTACATGGCGAAGCTCGACCGAAAGCTGGTAGGCCTCTGGGCGACACGTTACACGACGGGTTTTTTGAGCCCCTTTGCGGCTCATTACGGCCCTAAAATCTGTATCATAAACAGCTATGCCGGTTCCGGCGGAGACGCCTTCCCTTACTTTTTCAAAAGACTGGAACTGGGTAAGCTTATCGGGACCCGCACTTGGGGAGGTCTTATCGGCCTCTCCGGCACTCCGGTATTGATGGACAACGGCGGAGTCAGCATCGCGGACTTTTCCTTCTACAACCCGGAAGGGGAGTGGGATGTGGAGAACCATGGAGTCGACCCGGATATCGAAATCGACGACCGGCCGGACTTGATGGTGGCCGGGCATGATCCCAGCTTGGAAAAAGCCATTATAGTGATCAACGAAGAATTGAACAGACTGCAGACACCTCCTATTCCTAAACCGCCCAAGAAAAATCCCATACGGAAATAGCGAATCACGATCATTATCCGTGTCGACTGTTTTGAAACGAATAAAGGGGCTGCCCATTTCTAAGGCAGTAATATAAGATGGTTCTCTTCCATATCGTGTGGGTAAACATGTGGTAAGGGGATGAAAAGCAAATATTCGGCATGGCTGAAGCGGCCATTGAAGATTTAGCCTTCCCGATTCGTTCTTCGAGGGAATCCGACAGAGTCGGACGGGGAGGATGTCTGAGCGAAGCGAGTTCCGCAGCCGCCGAGAAGAGCGATGAGGGAATGGCGTGAATAATCTGAACGGGAGCGAAGCCATTCCGAATATTTCATGATCATAATCCACACAATATGAAAGAGAACCGATAAGATTCGCCGGCGAAAGGTTTAGGAATTTGCGGAGAAGCCATATCAAACCATTGGTCATGTTTTCAATTTTTATCTTAATCTCGTGTGCCGGCCCAAAAAGCGAAGAGGATCAAATTCGGGCATTGATGCGCGAGGCGGGAAAATACGCGGAGAATAAAGACGTCATCGGCTTGATGAGTTTTTTTTCCGATGATTATGCCGACTTTCGGAGACGCGATAAAAGACAAACGCAGGCCATGGTCCAAAACTATATTAGCCTGTACAGAGGCATTATCGTCCATATGTTGAGCACACGGTTTGAGGAGTTGGGCCACCTCGACGCTTCTATCCACACCGACATCGCCGTTTCTTCGGGAGCGGCCAAGGCTTTACGTAAGCTGATACCCATATCGACCGACATCTTTCGGTTCAGAATCGAGCTGATCAAACAAGACGACAGGTGGTTGATTCAATATGCGGAGTGGAAGCCAATCGGACTCGAAGAGCTCTTTCCCGAGTCATTATCCATCCTTAAGCAGATCTTTCCGGATGAATAGCTAACCTTTGGCCCTGTTTTACGTTTATGTCATTAGGCATTTCAAAGTGGGCATTAGAAAATCTTAAACAAAGGGGGGGATATGATAAAGAACTACATCAAGATCGCCTTAAGAAACATCAAGCGACAGAAGGTTTACTCATTGATCACGATGTCGGGTCTCATTTTGGGCTTGAGCGTTTTTATCATGTTTGCCCTCTTGACCGATTATACGGCAAATTTCGATGCGTTTCATGAAAACGCGGACCGAATCTATGCTGTTGTCCAGGTCCTTGCCGGAGGCCGGGAGGGGGAAGAGCATTCCGCCAAGATTCCGCCGCCGCTGATCCCTGCCCTGATGAGCGAGTTTCCGGAGATTGAAAAAGCGGCTGGATTTTTACCCCCCGGCCGGATGGTTGTGAAATACAAGGACAAGATTTTTTACGAGAACGGAATCAGATTCGTCGATGCCGATTTCTTATCCGTGCTCACATTCAAGATGATAGCCGGGGAAAAGGAATCGGCTCTCTCGAGAGCGAATTCCGTTGTCATGACCGAGGACTCGGCCTTCAAATATTTTGGAAATGAAGATCCCTTGGGAAAAATCCTGAATATGGATAAAGAACTCGCGGTGGTGGTGACCGGTATCACTGAAAACAATCCCAATGATTCGTCCATCCAGTATGATTTCCTGGTCTCCATGGACACCGTCCAAAGTCGTTACGACGGGATGAATGATTGGAGCACGAACAATCAAGCAGGATTTTTGCTCCTTTCCGAGGGTTCCGATCCTGCCGGCCTGGAACAGAGGCTCTCCCTGTTTATCGAAAAATATTATCCGAACACAAATGAATCCCCGCAACGCCTCTATCTCCTCTCGGTATTGGACTTTTTCTTG
>Ga0180437_10005224_pt1 | contig 17894 bp, 11 predicted proteins | sample SS_ome_4_FD_132410 | JGI IMG/M metagenome (GOLD analysis project Ga0180437, IMG submission 132410) | Hypersaline lake sediment archaeal communities from the Salton Sea, California, USA - SS_3_D_1 metaG | ecosystem: Environmental > Aquatic > Non-marine Saline and Alkaline > Hypersaline >... | reverse complement strand
GCACCGGCCGCTACACTGTGGGTCAACGTCTACGAACCCATTGTCGCCGACCGGGAGCCTTCGCGTTTTCCGGAGGTCTCCCCATTTTTGCCGGAGGCTGTCATGATCCGCACGCTGCTGCTGGCCGTTTGTCTGATGCCGATCGCCGGTTCGACCCCTGCCGAGGACCTCACGGTGCTGCCCGCCGAATTGGGCGGGACCTCGCCGGACGGCATGATGCACGCCTACTTGATGCGCGAGGTCCACCGGGCCCTCGACCACCGCGACGCCGAGTACGAGAAGCTCAAGACGCCCGAGCAACTGGCCGCCTATCAACAGCGGATGCGACAGTTCTTCGTGGCCGCCTTGGGCGGGTTTCCCGAACGGACGCCGCTCAACCCCCGGGTGGTCGCCAAAGAGGCCCGGGACGGCTATCGCGTCGAAAAGGTCATCTTCGAGAGCCAGCCGAAGCACTTCGTCACGGCCATGCTCTACCTGCCCGACGCCGAGCCGCCCTATCCCGGCGTGCTGTTTCCCTGCGGACACAGCAACAACGGCAAGGCCAGTGAGGTCTATCAACGGGGCAGCATCCTCTTGGCGCGAAACGGCATGGCCGTGCTCTGCTACGACCCGATCGACCAGGGCGAACGTTTCCAGCTGCTCGACGCCGACGGCAAGCCGCGGGTCGGCGGCACCACGGCCCACTGCCTGGTCGGCGCCGGCAGCACGCTCTTGGGACGCAACACGGCCACTTACCGGATCTGGGACGGGATGCGGGCCATCGACTACTTGCAGAGCCGCCCGGAGGTCGACCCGGAGCGGATCGGCTGCACCGGCAATTCGGGCGGCGGCACGATGACCAGCTACTTGATGGCCCTGGACCGGCGGATCGTCTGCGCCGCTCCCAGTTGCTATCTGACCACGCTGCGCCGGCTCTGCGAAACGATCGGGCCCCAGGACGCCGAGCAGAACATTCACGGCCAAATCGCCTGCGGCATGGACCATCCCGACTACGTGATCATGCGGGCGCCCAAGCCGACGCTGATGTGTACCGCCACAAACGACTTCTTCGACATTGACGGCGCCTGGAACTGTTTCCGCCAAGGCAAGCGGTTCTACACGCGCTTGGGATTCGCCGAGCGGGTCGACCTGATCGAGACCGACGCCTCGCACGGCTTCTCGACGCAGCTTCGCGTGGGGGCCACGCGCTGGATGCGGCGCTGGCTGTTGGGCACCGACGACGCCGTCACCGAGCCGGAAAGCCCGATCGTCAGCGACCAGCAGATGCAGTGCAGCCCCCGCGGCCAGGTGATGCTGCTCGAAGGCGCCCGAAGCGTCTACGACCTGAACCTCGAACTGGAGGAAAAACTTGCTCAGGCACGGAAACGCTTTTGGAAGCAGACTGGCAAGGCCGAGGCGCTTAAGGAGGTCCGGCGTATCAGCGGGATCCGCAAGCTGGGCGATCTGCCGCAGCCGAAGTGCACCCAGCTGGGCACGCTCAGGCGAGAGGGATACCGCATCGAGAAGCTCACACTGGAACCCCAGCCCGGCATCTGGCTCCCGGTCCTGGCCTTCCTGCCGGAGAAACGCAGCGGCGAGGCATATCTCTACCTGAATGCCGACGGAAAACAGGCCGACGCCACGGCGGGCGGACCTATCGAGCAGTTGGTCCTCGCCGGGCACCTGGTGCTGGCGGTCGATCTTCGCGGATTGGGTGAGACGGCCGGGCAGGCGTCCAACAAGCGAGGCATCGCCTATTACATCGGCCCGCAATGGAAAGATTTCTATCTGGCCTACCTGCTCGGCACGTCGTACTTGGCCATGCGGGCCGAGGACGTGCTCACCGCGGCCCGATTCCTGGCCGAGTACGAGGCCGGCGAGAAGCCCAACCACGTCCATCTGGTCAGCATCGGCCGCGTGGGACCGGCGGCGCTGCACGCGGCGGCCTTGGAGCCGCAATTATTCGCCTCGGTCTCGCTGAAACACGGTTTGATCTCCTGGGCCAAGGTGGTCCGCACGCCGATGGCCGTTAACCAGTTTGAAAACGTGGTCCACGGCGCGCTGAGAAACTACGACCTGCCCGATCTGCTGGCCACTTTGCCCAAGGACCAGGTCACCGTGATCGAACCGCACGACGCGCTGGAGCAGGCCGTGGCCGAAGAATAACTTGGGGACTGTCCCGATGTTCGTGTAGCGAGGATGGGGCCGTCCCTTCGGCAACGCGACCCACTGGATGCACGCTAACCCGCATGTCTCACCACAGTGTGCCACTGCTTCGCAGAAGCAGTGGCTCGGGGGGAATTTGCGGCCAGCACTGCTTCTGCGAAGCAGTGGCACACTGTCAGGGATGATCCCCGACTGGGTGAGATATGCAGGCTGAGAATAGGATGGTCGACCGCGACTACTTCGCCCTGCGCGCCGGCGGCGACCGGGCCCGGGCCGTGAGGGAAATGCCGTCGGCGTGCTTGAGTCGATTGCTCGGCAATCCCGACGAGTGGTTGCTGAAGAACCTCGATCACCCGGTCAAGATCGACCACGAGAGCTTGATCGTGGCGGGCGAGTTGCCATTGTCGGACGGGCCGGTCCGCGTGGCATGCAAGCGTTATCGTCCGCGCAACGGGTGGAAGGCGTTCTGCGGGTTGTTTCGACCCAGCCGCGCGCGGCGCGCCTGGAAACTGGGTCGCGGGCTTTTGGCCCGGGAAATCGCCACGGCCCGGCCGCTGGCAATCTGCGAAATCCGCCGGTCCTGGTTTCGCCGTACGAGCTATCTGTTCACCGAGTGGATCGAGGCGGCCGAGAACCTGCACCTCTACGGCTGGCGATTGGCCGGCTGTCCGATGCACCAGCGGCTGCAATTTGCAGCCCGCTGTGCGGAGAGCCTGGGACGGTTACTCGGACGGATGCACGCGCAGCACATTGCGCATCGGGACCTGAAGGGGGCCAACCTGCTGGTGGCCCAACGGACCGGCGCGGAAGGAGACGTCCTCACGGCGACGTATCTGATCGATCTGGACGGTGTGCGGATCCGCCGGCACCTGAGCCCGGCCCGGCGGGCAGCCAATCTGGCGCGTCTGGCGGCCGGACTTCAAGCCCATCCCTGGGTGAGCCGCACTTTATGCTGTCGGTTTCTGCGTGCCTATGTGGGCCAGTTTCCGCCCGCAGCGGTGGCTTGGAAAAGCGTGTGGCGCGAGGTGGCGGTCCGGAGCCGGCGGCTCGTGCAGCGCAAACGCCGCCGCCGTGAACCGGTCCTCTGAGCAAAGGCCCCAACGCCGCCGTTAGTAGTTCGATCGGGACCCAAAACCGCGCAGGCAGAAGAAGCCTACGACCATCACGGCGATCAGCAAGAGTGCCCACTCTTGACTGTCTAAGCGGTCGCAATACCGCAGTGCCCTGTTAAAGAGATGGGCCACGGCCAATTCCCCATTTCATTTCCGGTTTGCTGGTCTCGTCTCTCAATTCTAGGCCACAAATGGCGGGCCTGCCGGCTCGCGCTGGGATATGGTTGGGCTGTGGTACCCCTGGGGGACGCGCGGTTTCGGTACTCACCGTGGGGATGCGTCAAAAAGTGTCTATCTCGAAGCCCTTGCAGTCCAATTCAGAGGAGGTATAATTCTGCGTTGAGCGTTTCGGGGGCGTAGCTCAATTGGTTAGAGTACCGGACTGTCGATCCGGTGGTTGGGGGTTCGAGTCCCCTCGCCCTCGCTCGCAGGAAGACGCCTTAAGCCGTTGCATCGCAATGGCTTAAGGCGTTCCTCTTGCGCACTTCCACAATCGGTGCGACGCCGCTCCGAAGACATCGACATGCCAGATATCGGCCGATGCGGTCACTACCAGCGGCTTGCCATTACGCCTCGAAACGCCGCACCAACACCGCGGCGGCCTGGCCTTGCGGCGTTACGTTGAGATTGATGAAGCTTTCGCCCGGGGGCGTGTCGGCGCGGGCGACCGCCGCCATGGGGCACCCCGGATCGGGAGTCTCGTAGTTCAACAGCGGAAACAGCCGATCGTGCTTAAGCGCCAGCAGACTGGCCGCCAACTCGATCATCCCGCCGCCGGCGCCCAGGTTGCCGAAGTTGCTCTTGGCCGCCGCCACCGGCAACGGCTCGGCCCGAGGGCCGAAAACCTCGTCGATGGCCTGAGCTTCCTCGGCGTCGCAGCTGCGGGTGCTCAGACCGTGGGCGTGCAGGTGCCCGAGCTGCTCCGGCTTCAGATCGGCGCTTTGCAGCACGGCTCGCAACACGTTGGCCATCGCCTGGCGACGATGGGCGATCATCTTGCGGCCCACCGCCGAACTGGTGGCACTGGCGACGATCTCACCGAGGATGGTCGCGCCCCGGGCTTCGGCCGCCGAGAGTTCCTCCAGCACGATCGTGCCCGCTCCTTCGCCCAGCACCATGCCCGTCCGATCGCGATCGAAGGGGCGGCTGGCCCGGGCCGGATCGCCGTTGCCGCCGGCCAGCTCTTCCTGCTGGAGGGCGTGGACCATCTTCATCGGGTGCAGGCGGGTGCCGGTGGCCCCGGCGAGCATCGCGTCGGCGCTGCCGCGGAGGATGGTCTGGAAGGCCTCTCCCACGGCCGCGTTGGCCGCCGCTTCTCGCAAAGTCAGCGAATTGTTCGGTCCGCGCAGATCGTTGTAGATGGCCAGGTGGCTGGCCGGCATGTTGGGCAGGTACTTCAACAGCCACAGCGGCGACATTTTGGGCAATCCCTCGGGGGCCCAACGGGAGAACTCGAAGTGTCCTTCGGGATCGAGACATTCGCGAATTCCTTCGGTGAACTCGTCCGGCACGGTGAGCATGTAGTCGGCGCCGAAGGTGATTCCAGTCCGCACCGGATCGGCCCGATTCGCGTCGAGCCCGGAGTCGGCCAGGGCCAACTGGGCCGAGGCCACGCCCATCAGGCACTCCCGGCACATCACTTTCAAACCCTTGCGGATCGCCTTCTTGCGGTCCTTTTCCAGGGGGCCGAAGTCGCTGATCTTGCCATCGAACTGGTCGGCTTCGGCGGCGAAGGGGATAGGCAGGGTGTCGGGCGGCAGCACGGTCAACGGCCCCACGCCACTTTGGCCCTGCGAGAGCGCTTCCCAGAGCGACTCCTTGGTGCTGCCCAAGGGGCTGATGAGCCCCACTCCCGTGATCACTACGCGTCGTCGCGCGGAACCCATAAACTCACCGTGTCTTGTCACAAACGCGCTGGACCTGAACCAGTGGCAAAACCGTATATTCTAGCTCCGGGATCTAGCCGAGTCGAGGGAGGCGGGCAAGCACGGGTGTTCGGGAAGCTTACGCCATGTGCCGGCTTCGCTGCAACTCGTTGCTCCGCATTGACTTCCGATCTGCCGACCGTAGACATTCGTCGAACCCGTCTGGAACCGTTCGTAGTGGCCGCATTCATGCGGCCTTTCGCGAGATTCCGCCGCGCGGCCCCGATGAATCGGGGCACTACGAACGAGTTCGACGAATTCAAACCGCCGACGTGAAGCGTTCCGGCACGGCGGCCCCGCACATGGCGTGGGAGCGAGAGACTTCTCGGTCAACCGGGGCGGAACGCCCTGGTCCGACCCTCTTCCGGAGGGAGAGGCATCCATCGGCGACTTCTGCCGGGGCGGAAAACGAATCAATAGCGGCCGCGGTAGGTTTTTGACTCGCTGGAGGGGGTGCGGGTGATTTGGGGTGACAGGCGGGCCTTGCCTTGGCCCTCGATGAAGACCAGTAGGTCGGCCCGGGGCGGTGTCGCGCCGATCGGCAGCGGCAGACCCGGCACCAACGGCTTGGCGTTGGCCGGTACCGGCAGGGCCACCATCCCCATGCCCACCAGCAGGACCTGCTCCACCGGCCAGCGGAACCGTTCGTGGAATCGGAACTGGGTCATCTGGGGAATCTCGATCTTGGTCCGCTGACGCGGCGCCGCCGGCGTGGGAACGTCGATCATCACCGGAACCATCTTCTCCACCTGGTCGATGCTGCACTTGATCGTGGCGTCGATGATCCGCTGGTCGGCCGAGAGCAGCGGGCTGAATTCCAGTGAGAAGCCCTCGTCGACCTGGCTCGGCTGCATCTGGTACCCCGGCCAGGTTTCCGGACGCAGACTCACCGATTGAACATAGGGCCGGCTCCGCATCGTGGAGACCACCGTCGACTGGCCGTTGTTGACCAGCAGGTGCGGCGAGCTGTGTTCGCGATAGTCGCTACGGCGGCGCAATTCGGACAACAGCATCGCGGCGTCCTCTTTCTGCAGCAGCCACGCCTCGGTGCCGGGCGTTTGTACCGTTACCGGACGCAACATCCGCTGGGCTCGGGCTCGCCAGTTGGGATGATTGACCGTAATCACGCGGAGACTGAACGTCGAGGTTTCCGCTTCGCTGGAGACGAAGCGGTCGACCAGGTCGGCCACGACGGCCTGCATCTCCGGCGTGTGATAGACCCGCAATGTCCGCGGCGTTGCGCTGAGAATCCCCAGCGGCTCACCATGCCACGCCTCGTAGCCGGTCTCGCGGAGGACCCAGTCGATGATCGCCTGCTCCGGTCGCTTGGTCGTGGTGACCCGAAGCGTATAGGGGCTGATGTCATACTCCCGCCACACCTGGCCGTGTTGATTGGGCAAGGTGGCGGTGGAGCCGTTGACCCGGGCAAGCGACCGGCTGGACGTGGCAGCGTCGGACGTTCCCGCGGAGGCGTCGTTCGACTTGCTCGCTGTATCGCTGCGGGCCGTCGTCTCCGAGGTCTCACCGGCGCGTCGCCAGGCCGAGTTGGCATTACCGTCGGAACCCGCGGTAGCAGCCTGCCCCCAAACCTCACCCGCCGCACTCCACACGACGGTGGCCGCCAGAAGAAATCTCGCCAGCATGACTCAGCCTCCTTGCCGAAGTCGCCAGGAATCGTTGGTAATCTAGGAAGATGGGCGGGTAGTATAGGCAGGTGCCCTGCCCGGGGCAATACCGATGCGGCGGAATTGCACACGCGTTTCCTCCCGCAAACAGTCGCATTTCGGCACAGTGGCCGTTTGGCCGCCGCGGCTACGCGGCGAGAACCACAGAAAACGCCGCAACCGCAATCGCCGCGTGGCCGCGGCGGCTAAACGCACGTTTCAACGGGGTGATTTTGCAGGTATCCGCGCCCTGGGGCTTAGGTAGAGGCGGTAATCTCCACCTACTTTAGGGGGTCGAGTGGATTTCGGCGGCCAAGAATAGGACAATCCAGCATAGCCCAGCCGCTCCCGCCCGATCGCTCCGTCTCCACCACCGCCGAGGAAAACACCGATGACCCGGCACATCCACCAGCCGACTCTCACACTCGTTTCGTTCCTCTTGGCGCTGCCGGTGGCCGTGTTGACCGCCGCGGAAGACGACGCCCGAGGCAAGCCGTGGCCGATCCACGTCATCGATGCGTCCTCGCGGGGCGCCGACGGGGTGCGCCTGGCCGACGTCAACGGCGACGGGCTGATGGACATCACCACCGGCTGGGAAGAGGGCGGAATCACGCGGGTCTACGTCCACCCGGGACACCAAGCTGGGGACTGTCCCGATTTTCGCGAAGCGAAAATGGGACTGTCCCCCTCCCAAGCCGCCGACAAGCCTTGGCCGGCGGTGACCGTCGGGAAGACCCCCAGCGTCGAGGACGCCGTGTTCGTCGACCTCGACGCGAACGGGCAGATCGACGTGGTCACTTGTTGCGAGGGCGGCATCCGAACGATGTTCGTCCACTGGGCCCCGCAGCGGCCGGAGGATTATCTCGACCCCGCCGCGTGGAAGACCGAGCCGATCCCCGCCTCGCAGAACACGATGATGTGGATGTTCTGCGCGCCCGCGCAAATCGACGGCCGCGCTGGCGTCGACCTGGTGGCCGCCGGCAAAGGCGGCGACGCACAGATCGGCTGGTTCGAGGCGCCCGAAGATCCGCGAAGGCTCGACCGGTGGCGGTGGCACCCGATCTCGCCGGCCGGCTGGATCATGTCGCTGCGGGTGGCCGATTTCAACGGCGACGGCAACCCGGACGTGATCACTTCCGACCGCCGCGGCGCGTTGCGCGGCTGCCGCTGGCTGGAACATCCCGGCCCCGGCAAGGAGTCGTCGCGGCCGTGGACGAATCATTTCATCGGCGGCCGGGAGCACGAAGCCATGTTCATGACCGTCGCCGATCTGGATGCCGAGGGGACCGATGACGTGCTGGTGGCCGTCAAGCCGCAATCGCTGCTGTGGTTCGGCCGCACGGCCGCCGGGCAAGACGGCTGGGAATCACACACGATCCGAATGCCAGAGAATACGGGCACGGGCAAAGGCGTGGCGGTCGGCGATATCGACCTGGACGGCAGGCAGGACGTGGTGTTCAGTTGCGAGCATGCCACCGGGGAGAGGTCGGGCGTGATGTGGTTGTCGTACGAACGGTCGCCCGAGGAGACGATATGGCGGGCTCACGAGATCAGCGGGCCGTCGGGGATCAAGTTCGACCGGATCGAGCTGCTCGACGTCGACGGCGACGGGGATCTCGACGTGCTTAGCTGCGAAGAGAGCCAACCGGTGGCCGGCAGCCGGCGTGGGCTGGGAGTCTTCTGGTACGAGAATCCGTGTTCAGGCCGCGCTACCGAGGCAACGCGTCGACCATGAACAAGGAGTTGTCGGCCACCTTGAACAAGGGGCGGTTGCGACTTTCGAGGGCACATCGGGCCGGCCGGCCGGGATACCAGACCAGTTGGATCGTCAGTCCCCAGGACTCTTCGGTCAAACCGGCGGCGCCGCGGTCTTGGGAGGGCAACAGGTAGTTCAGGCGGTTCTGCAGGCCCCAGCTCTTGCCCAACGGGGCCTCGAACTCGGCGCCCAACAGGCCGTCCCCTTCCGAGGTGAAGCCGGCCCAGATTCGCCCGTCCCCGCCCTGCTCGAAATAGCAGCGGTAGAAGAAGGCGTACAAGTCGGTCGGTTCCAGCCGGAACGTCGTCCGGTCGGCCAAGGTGATCTCGTCGTGCCGGCTGCTGAAATGGCCGAAGAAACCGATCTCTCGCGAGCCGCCGCGTCGGACGTGACCGATTTCGGCCCGGATTTGCGTCAGGTCGGCCGAGCGATAGTAATGGTCTCGCAGGCTGTCGAACGCCACACCTCCCTGCCATCCGCCGCAGACGGCCCGCCGGAAAACGCCGCCCGTGAAGAAGATCTGGGCCCGCTCCCCGGTGCGAACTCCGTCGACCTGATCGCCCGAGAAATTGCTGTAGGCGGCCAACATGCCCGCCTGAATGCCGATGCCGGAGATTCTCGACAAGGGCAGACCGAGGTTGACGCCTTCGTGGAACCCGAAGTTGCCGTTGCTGCCGCGGTCGAACGGGCCCTTGAAACCCTGGACGCCGGCAAACAGCGACAGGTCTTGCGCCCAGCAGGGCGGTCCCGGCCAACACTCTCCTCCCCAGTCGCTGGAGCCGATGCTGTACCCACTGGCGTCCCCGCAGTCGCGGCAGCCGCCACAATCGCCGCACCCTCCGCAGTCGCCCAACGCGTAGTCGTCGCAGCCGCAGTCGGAGCAACCGTTGTAGCTTGGGCTATGGGGCGACCCTTCGATCTCGAACGGGTCGTAGCCGCTGTCCGGCGGCAAGGGCTGAAGGTCCGTCGGATCGGAACTCGGTTCGATCGTCTCCCGGATCGTGCTTTCCCCGTCGTCCTCAGCGGCGGTAGAGACGAGCGTGGCCGGCACTTCCCGATCGGGTTTCCATTGGAGCGTTTTGCTGGCCGCATTGGCCCCGGGGCGATTCCGCCGCAGCACCCGGTCTTCCCATTGAGCCCGCATCTTCTGCCCCCCGGACGCGACGGATTGCGTGTCGTCTTGGGCATACGCGCTAAAGCCAAGACCCACCAACACCCAACTACCCACCAACGCGCCGGCTATGACTTGCTTGACCAAATTCATCAGGTTTACCTCGATATGGGGGGCGCAGCCTTAGAGACTGCCTCGGTTTAGTCTCCGACGCAGGCAATATCGGCTTTACTTGACCCGAACTTTCGTCAAAGTCGAAATAATCCAAAAGCTTTGCCTATTTACCGCAAATTCCGGGCTGCCCGGGAGACGGCGATCAAAGCAACACTTGCAAATCGCTCGTAGTGTGCCAGCCTTCTTCGTATGGGATGGTGTAGCTGAAATGTTGCCTCGATGGGGCGATACTGCGGCGGCACGTTGCGTGGTTTGACTATCTTTTCTTGACTCCGGCGGCCGATATCCCAATAATCCGGCCGCGCGTTTGCGCCGCTGCGGCGTTGAGTGCCCCAATCCGCCCCCTTCGAGGAGTCCGAGCATGGATCGCAAGTCCTTCTATGTTCTGCCGTTAGGTCTTCTGATGGCCTTTTCGACCATCGGCTGCCAGTCGCCTTATCGGGCCGACCAGGGGGCGCTGTTTGGCGGGTTGCTGGGTGCCGGAACCGGGGCCATCATCGGCGACGCCGTGGGTAACGCCGGAGCGGGCACGGCCATCGGAGCGGGCGTCGGCGCGCTGACCGGCGCCGCCATCGGCAGCGAAATCGACGAAATCGAGGCCCAGAATCGCGCCATGATCGCCCAGCAACTCGGCCGTGAGGTCCGCGCCGGGGCCGTCACCATCGACGACGTGGTGGCCATGACACAGGCCGGCGTGCAGGACGAGCTGATCGTCAACCACGTCCGCGCCCACGGCGTGGCCGCCCCGCTGCAGGCGTCCGACTTGATCTTCCTGCAGCAACAGAACGTCGGCACCGAGGTGATCAAGGCGATGCAGGCGCCGCCGCCGCAGCCGAAGGAGCGAGTGGTGGTGCGCGAGCCGGCTCCCCGGCCGGTGATCGTCGAGGAGCACCACTACGCCCCCGCGCCGTACTGGTGGGGGCCGCCGCGCTATCCGAGCCACTTCCACATGCGGCGTCACCGCCGACCGGGCGTCAGTTGGGGAATGTCGTTCCACAACTGATGTTCCGCGCAGTCCGTCGCCCCGCGGGTGAGTTCTTGACGGCTCCATTTTTTTGCGGAAATACTTTGCGCTGACGAACTCCGGTGCAGAAAGCGCAACTGCAGTCGCCGCGTGGCCGCGGCGGCTAAACGCGGAGGCCAAGCGAATGAACACCGACGTAATTGCTTGACGGGCGCCGCCCCGTCGACCATAATCGTGTGCTCCATGCGAGTACGTGTCGAGAGACAGGTACGACGGCTCTCCGAAGCCGTCGATGCGCCACACCACTACTGGAAATCGACGGGCTCGGAGGCCCGTCGTACGAGCCGATCTTGTCTGGGGTGACCTTCAAGACACGTTCCGAGAAGACACCTGTGACCAACCGAGGAGATTCATCATGCCCCGCTGCCGTCGAGTTTCTGGAATCCTGATGTTCGTCTGTGCCATGGTGGCGTTGACCGGCACTGCGAGAAGTGAGGTCGCCGACTGGGCCCAATTCCATGGCCCCCGTCGCGACGCCCAGTGTGCCGAAACGGGCCTGTTGCAGGAGTGGCCCGAAGGCGGACCGAAATTGCTCTGGAAGCTCGAAGGGCTGGGGCGCGGGCTGTCGACGATCTCGATCGCCGGCGGGAAGTTCTTCACGATGAGCGACCGCGAAGCGGACGACGGCTCCGACGTGCAATTCGTGATCGCCTACGACCTGGCCACTCGCGAGGAGCTTTGGAAGACGCCGGTGGGCGGCCCGCGCAGGCAGGACGGACCCCGCTGCACGCCCACCGTCGACGGCGAGCTGCTCTATGCGATCGGCACCCGAGGCAACCTGGTGTGTGCCGAGACGGCCACCGGCAAGATCCGCTGGCAGAAGAGCATGCCGGAGGAGTTCGGTGGCAAGATGATGTCGGTCTGGGAGTTCAGCGAATCGCCGCTGGTCGACGGCGAGAAACTCGTCTGCACCCCCGGCGGCCCGGACGCCACGATCGTCGCGTTGGACAAGAAGACGGGCGCGTTGATTTGGAAGTGCGGGCTGCCGGACTTCGGCGGCCGGGGCAAGGACGGCGCCGGCTACTCGTCGATGATCGTCGCCGAGATCGACGGCATCCGCCAGTACATTCAGATCCTGGGCCGCGGGGCGGTCGGCGTCGAGGCCGAGACCGGCAAGTTCCTCTGGGGTTATAACCGGGTGGCCAACCGCATCGCCAACATCACCACGCCGGTGGTGCGCGGAAATCACGTCTTCGTCACCACCAGCTACAAGACGGGCAGCGCCTTGCTGAAGCTCTCGCGGGAGGGCGACGGCATGAAGGCCGAGGAGGTCTATTGGCTGGGACCGGAGGATTTCGAAAACCATCACGGCGGCGTGATCCTGATCGGCGATCACGTCTACGGCGGCGACGGCCAGAACAACGGCACGCCGGTCTGTCTCGATTTCCTCACCGGCCAGATTGCCTGGAAACCGAAGGCCCCGGCGCGGGGCTCGGCGGCCGTGTTGTACGCCGACGGCCGGATGATCTTCCGCTACGACAAGGGCCCGGTCTACCTGATCGAGGCCACGCCGGAAGGCTTCCACGTCAAGGGCAGCTTCACGCCGCCGACGGCCAAGGGGCCCGCCTGGCCCCATCCGGTGATCCACGACGGGAAGCTCTACTTGCGTCACGACGATCTGTTGATGTGCTACGACGTCCGCGCCCGCTGAGCGCGACCACCGGTCGCGGCTTTATACACCTGCCCCAATGCTCTAACCGGCCGCGTCGCTGCCTGGATCTTCGAAAGGAGCCCACGATGAGCGCTGCACGACGTTCCCAGACCGCCGGCCGCCTCGCCGCCCTGATGGCGCTGTGCCTGCTGGTTCCGGCGACGCCGCTTTCGGCCGACGACTGGCCGCAATGGCGCGGGCCGGGCCGCGACGGCGTTTGGCACGAAACCGGCATCGTCGAGAAGTTCGACGACCCGCAAATCCCGCTCCGCTGGCGAGTGCCGATCTCCAGCGGCTATAGCGGACCGACCGTGGCCGACCGACGCGTCTACGTCACCGATCGTGTGGTCGAGCCGACCGAGGTGGAGCGGGTCCTCTGCTTCGATTGGGAGACGGGCCGCAAACTTTGGACCCATGCGTACGAATGCCGCTACGTCCGAGTCCAATACGAAGCCGGTCCCCGGGCGTCGGTGACGATCGACGAGGGCCGGACCTATGCGTTGGGCACCATGGGACACCTGCTCTGCCTCGACGCGGCCGACGGTCGGGTGCTCTGGAAAAAGACGCCGGGCCGGGACTACGACGTCAGGGTGCCGGTCTGGGGCATCTCCGCGGCGCCGCTGGTCGACGGGGATTTGCTGATCGTGCAACTCGGGGGCGACGACGGTGCGTGCCTGGTGGCGCTGGACAAGCGAACCGGTGCCGAGCGATGGCGGGCGCTGGACGACAAGCCCTCCTATTCGGCCCCGATCATCATCCGGCAAGCCGGCCGGCCCGTGCTGGTCTGCTGGACCGGCGATCACGTGGCGGGCCTGGACCCGGCCTCCGGCAAAGTCTACTGGAAGTATCCCTTCAAGCCGAAGCGGATGGTGATCAACGTGCCCACGCCGGTCACCGACGGCCGGCGGCTGTTCCTGACGGCCTTCTACGACGGGGCGCTGATGCTGAAGCTGCACGAGGACGAGCCCCGGGTGGAGAAGATCTGGCGCCGCCGCGGCCAGAGCGAGCGGGTTACCGACGGCTTGCACGCCATGATCAGCACGCCCTACCTGGAGGGCGATTACGTGTACGGCGTGGACAGCTACGGGCAGTTGCGCTGCCTGGAAGCGGCCACGGGCGACCGCGTCTGGGAGGACCTGACCGCCACGCCCCCCGCCCGTTGGAGCAACATCCACATGGTTCGCAACGGCCGGCGGATGTGGATGTTCAACGAGCGCGGCGAGTTGATCATCGGCACGCTTTCGCCGTCGGGTTTTCGCGAAATCAGCCGGGCGAAGCTGATCGAGCCGACCACCGGGCAACTGTCGACGCGCGGCGGCGTCTGCTGGTCGCATCCGGCCTATGCCTACCGGCACGTCTTCGCCCGCAACGACCGCGAACTGGTGTGTGCCAGTCTGGCGGCCGATTGACGGCTCGGATTCCTCTTGTGTTTCTCACGCGGCGTGTTATTCTGCAGGAAAGTGACCCGGCAGCGTCGGCTCGTCAACGGCGGCAGGTGTTCGTGGGACGCGTTCGTAGTGCCCCGATTCATCGGGGCCGCGCGGCGAGCCCCCCCGGAAGGCCGCATGAATGCGGCCACTACGAACGGTTGCAGACGGGTTCGATGAGCGGCGGCGCGCGGTAAGCCGGACTGGCCGTATCGAGAGACCACAAACAGGAGGTGCAACGTGGCTGCTGCATGGCAAGGGGTCTTCCCGGCGCTGGTCACCCCCATGACCGCCGAGGAGGAAATCGACTGCAAAACGCTGTCGAAGTTCATCGACCACCTGATCGAGGAGGGAGGCGTCCACGGCGTCATCCCCCTGGGCAGCACGGGCGAGTACTACGCCCTGACCACCGAGGAGCGGCACCTGGTGGTAGAGACGACGCTGGAGGCCGTGGGCGGCCGCGTGCCGGTCGTGGTCGGCTGCAACGCGGCGGCCACCCGGGAGGTGATCGAGCACTGCCGCTACGCCGAGCAGAGCGGGGCCTCCGGCGTGCTCTTGCCGGCGCCTTACTACTCGCTGCCCAGCCACGATGAGTTGTTCGAGCACTACCGCGCCGTCGATCGAGCGATCGGTGTCCCGATCATGCTCTACAACTACCCGGGCCGCACGGGAGTCGACATGACGCCCGAGCTGATCCGGCGGCTGGCCCAGCTCGACCAGGTGCAGTACGTCAAAGAAAGCAGCGGCGACGTGACCCGCGTGAGCCAGATCATGCGGCTCTGTGGCGACCAGATCACCGTCTTCTGCGGCTGCGACAACGAAGCGCTGGAACATTTCGCCTTGGGGGCCCAGGGTTGGGTCGGCGGCGCCGTCAACTTCCTGCCCGAGGCCCACGTGCGGCTCTTCGAACTGATGGTGGGCCAGCAGGACCTGGCCGCCGCACGGTCGCTCTACTACACGCTGCTGCCGGTGCTGTGCACGTTGGAGGCGGGCGGGAAGTATACGCAATACGTCAAGGCGTGTTGCGGCCTCCAGGGGCACCCCGTGGGGCCGCCCCGCAAACCGTTGCTGCCGCCCAGTCCGAGCGAACTCGAAGAGCTGCGCGGCGCGCTGGAGCAGTTCAACGCGGCGTGGACCGCGTCGCACCGCGTCGTTACCAGTTGACCCGCTGTCCCAGCTTCAGCCGTTCGGCCTGCGCGACGGCCGCGCGAGCGGCGATGGCGTCCTGCACGGCCACGCCCACGCTCTTGAACAGGGTGATCTGTTCGGCATCGGTACGGCCCGGCTTGCGGCCCAGCACCAGCTCGCCCAGGTCGGCGTGGATATGGTCGGCGTCGATCAGGCCGTTGCGGATCGGCTGGATCAGATCGCCCGCCTCGTTCAGCGCCAACTCGCGGCTGTCGGTGACCACCAGGGCATCGACCACGGTTTCCGGGGGAATGTCTCGCACGTCGGGCTGATAGGAGCCGATGGCGTTGATGTGGACGCCCGGCTTCAGATCGGCGTGGGCGAAGACGGGCACCTGGGACGTAGTGGCGGTGCAGATGATATCGGCCTCGGCCACGGCCTGCTGAGGGGTCGAGGCGGGACGCACGTCGGCCGGGATCGGACCCTGGCCGGCCACCACCGTGAAAAACGCCTCCACCCCGCTGGCTATCGGATCGTACACCCAAACCGTCTCGATCGAACGCACGGTGCAGACGGCTTCCAGTTGCGTACGGGCCTGGACCCCGACGCCGAAGATTGCCGCCGTCTTGCAGTCGGGCCGGGCCAGCAGATCGGTGGCCGCGCCCGAGGCGGCGCCCGTGCGGATCGCCGTCAACGTGGCCCCTTCCAGCAGGGCGGTCGGCCGACCGGTGTCGGCCTCCAGCACCAGTACGGCCGCCTGGATCCGCGGCAGGCCCCGCCGGGGGTTGCCGTCGAACAGCGACACCACCTTGACCGTCATGGCGTCGCCTTGCGCATCCTGGACCAGCGCGGGCATGACCAGGCTGACGCCGTCGTGTGGGCGGACGGGCAGATGGATCCGCGGCGGCACTTCGGCACGCCCGTCCGACAGGGCGGCGAAGGCCTGCTTCATCGCCTCGATCGCCGTCTCCATCGGCAACGCCTGCCGAACTTCCGCAGCATTCAGAACCAGCATCGTATGTCGTTCCCCAGGGTGTCAACTCGTTATCAAGCGGCGACCAGTGGTTGCGACAGCGCTATAAAGCCGCGACTGGTGGTCGCGACGGTGTGGCACGACCGCCGGAACCTTATAGTATAACTAACGTCCGGACGGTCCGGCAAGTCGCCGCAGTTACGGCCGTCCTAACCGTAGCCGAAGTCACCAGACTTTGGCGGCGAAGGGGGCAGGTCCAAAACTCTGCAAATTCGAATACGGCTACGCCATCCGCCGCCGCAACTGCCCGCAGGCCGCATCGATCCGGTCGCCCTTGCGATAGCGAATCTTCACGTTGAGGTTTCCCTGCTGGAGGATCTCGGCGAACCGGGCCGCCGCGGCCGCGGTGGGCGTGCGGTACGGGAGATCGGACACCGGGTTGAAAGGAATTACGTTGACCAAGGCCGGACGGCCGGCCAGCAGCGCCGCCAACTGCCGGGCGTGCTCGGGCCGATCGTTCACGCCGGCCAGCAGCACGTACTCGAACGTCACCCGGCGGCCCGTCTGCTGGAAGTACTCGTCGGAGGCCGCCAGGATCGACGCGATGCCGACCTTGCGGTTGGCCGGCACCAGCCGGTTGCGCAAGGCGTCGTCGGCCGCGTGCAGCGAGATGGCCAGGTGGTACTGGCAGTTCTGCCGGGCCAGGCGTCGGATGCCGCCGGGCAGACCGACGGTGGAGATGGTAATCCGCCGGGTGCTGATGCCCAGGCCGTCGTCGTCGGTGGCGGCGGCCAGGGCGGGCAACAGGCCGTCGAGATTGGCCATCGGCTCGCCCATGCCCATCACCACGATGTGGCTGATCCGCTCGTGGGCGTCCAGGCACTGCTGCAACTGGAGCATCTGTTCGAGGATTTCGCCGCAGCTGAGATTGCGTTCCACGCCGTCGAGTCCGCTGGCGCAGAACAAGCAGCCCATGGCGCAACCCACCTGCGTGCTGAGACAGATGGTGCGGTGCTGCTTGTCGTCGCGCAGCAGCACGCACTCGACCCGCTGGCGATCCGACAATTGCAGCAGCAGCTTTTCGGTGCCGTCGTCCGCCCGGCGATGCTCGGCCACTTCGGTGGTGAACAGCCGAAACTCCTCGGCCAGCAGGGCGCGCAACGACTTGGGCAGATCGGTCATCTGCTCGAACCCCTCAGCCCGCTTCTCGAACACCCAGCGCCGCACCTGCGCCGCCCGATAGCCGGGCAATCCGCGCTCGGCGAACCAGGACTGCAGCTGATCGGCGGTTTGTTCGAGGAGGTGGAGCATGGCTGGTATCGGACGGGGTGAGCTAGCGTTGCAGGACTTCCGCCACCTGCTTTTCCACGCGGCCGCTTTCCAGGGCGGTTTCAAACTCCGCCACGTCGCCATAGAGCGCGTGGCTGAGGAACTTCACCGCCCAGTTGTGCACCAGCGGGCTGATCGCGATCACCGCCGCGCCGTGCTGATAGGCTTCCCACATTTCGATGGCGGTGCCCATCGAGGCCTCGGGCACGAACGCCAAGAGCACGTCGATCTCGCGGCACATCTCGTTGTGGCGAAAGAAGACCCGCCGCCCGGTCGCCTCGTCGTACTCGATCGAATCGGTATGGTTGGCCTGGGGGTCGTAGATTTCGGCCCCCGGAAAATGGGCCTTAAGCAGCCGCGTGATTCGCCGGCGATAGTCCTGGTTGTGTACGAGCGGCTCGACGTGCGAGCCTTGCATAATGCCGGCCAAGAAGAATCGCATCAGAGGGGGGACTCCTGCCACGGGATGGTTGAT
>Ga0180437_10005222_pt1 | contig 17898 bp, 14 predicted proteins | sample SS_ome_4_FD_132410 | JGI IMG/M metagenome (GOLD analysis project Ga0180437, IMG submission 132410) | Hypersaline lake sediment archaeal communities from the Salton Sea, California, USA - SS_3_D_1 metaG | ecosystem: Environmental > Aquatic > Non-marine Saline and Alkaline > Hypersaline >... | reverse complement strand
CTGAAACCTTATCTGTTCAGGAGGGGTTTCTTTAAGCTCTTCTGCTATTGTTTGCGCAACCTCTTTAGAACAATCGCCCTCTTTTGCGCGAATAGTCACGCTCTTCCACACCCACATCGTCCGTTTTTTTGCCTCGAAGCACTGCCTCTCATATTCAACTCGAATTACTTCAGGGGTAATTGCCGATATCACAGGCATCCGAACATAAAAGCCAATCACGCGGCGCATTAAAATATCAGCTCTCATCATCTCCTGGACCTCGTGAACAGAGAGGCCTGCCTCATAAAGGTTCATCATGACATTTGGGCCAAACATCTGCTCGAGCTCCTCTCGAAGCTCTCCGTTCGAGACATGACCCTCTCGATCTTCTGCCCATGCCAAAACAAGCTGTCTATCAATAAGATCCTCAAAAACCCGTCTCCAATTGGTCTTGTAAAATTCGAACTTAGCCTCAGTAGAGCCTCGATACTGTGGAAACTGCTGATAAAAGAGCATATCGAGCTTTTTCATCACATCAACAACAGTTACGATTTGCCCCCTGACAGCCGCTAAAACTCTATTGTCAATAGCAATTGTCTTTTTCGAAGGGGCAGGCTCTGCACCATGAAGAGAAGCTATACCGATTATAAGAACCAACAAACAATGTCTCATTTTTATCCTCAGTTAAGGGGAGAATATATCATGTATTCTCTCTTTTTTGCATACAGACTGCAAAAAAGCCGTCCATCTTTCCATCTTCTGGAACAGATTGAAAGGGCTCACCCACTATTTTAAGGGGATACCTGCTGAGAAAATGCTCTATCTGCTCCTCATTTTCCTCTGCTAAAAGGCTGCATGTGGCGTAAATAATTGTGCCGCCGGCTCGGACAAAAGAAAAAGCCTGATCAAAGATCTCTCTTTGCTCTTTTATAAGAGAGGCGAGCTTTTCAGAAGAAAAGAGCCATTTCATATCGGGATTTCTGCGCAATGTTCCAGTTCCTGAACAAGGAACATCAACCAAGACAAAATCCATACGCCCTTTAAGCAATTTCAACCGCTTTTTCTCGTTATTTAAAATACATTGTGCATTCTGAATGCCAGCCCTCTTTAACCTCTTCTTAGCCTCTTGCAACGCTTTTGGACGAATATCATGCAAAAAGATCTGCCCCCGATTTTTCATTTTTGGAGCACAGGCTAATGCTTTACCTCCAGAGCCAGCACAGTAATCAAGAAAAGAGTCTCCTGGCTTCACCTCAATGAGCTCTGCAACCTTTTGAGAGCCAGCATCTTGCATCTCAAAAAAGCCCTCTTTAAATTCCGGAAGGATCCAGACATTTAACCGTCGAGAGAGGGTGATCGCATCCTTTCCTTGTGGATTTTCTTTTGCCTCTATACCAGAGGATTGGAGACGCTCTATCAGCTCTTTGCGAGAGATCTTCATGCTGTTTGTTCGAAGTGTGATCGGAGCCTCTTTATTGCTTGCGAAGCAAATAGATAGAGTCTTTTCCTTCCACCTGCGCTGCAATGCTTCAAAAAGATCTTTTGGAAAGCTTACGCGAACATGTTCTTCTAAAGAGGTATTACCGTATGTTGAAAGATCTTTCTCGAGCAGCTCAAAGAGTGCCTCCTCTTCTTTTCCTTCTAACAAACTCTTCCACCTGAAAAAGGTATACAATCTCTCAACAATAAAGAGTCGATCCTTTGACCCAAGTTGGGGATGGGAACGAAAATAGCGGCTAATAAAAAGATCTAACGGACCTTTATTTGGATCAAAGGAATGTAATATTTGAAAAAAATGTTTTTGACGAAATAAAATAGATCTCATAACTCTTTTTCTTTTGATGAGAAGATGATAACAAAAAAAATCAAAATTTTCTATGGGATTGTCGGTGTTATCCTCGTTGCGTTCGGAAGAGCCTCTTGGATTTGGCCGCTTGCGCCGATTTGCGCTGTCTGTGGCTACGCCTTTTTGTGGAGAGCCTCTTCGCGTCTACTTGGTCTCTGGACACTCTTTTCTATTGCAAACCTCATCCATTTGAATTGGCTTTTGAGCCATCCCTTTCTCTATATTGTGGGAGGGTGGGTCGCTCTCTCTCTTCTCTTTGCTCTTCTCTACGCTCTTATTAGCCTTCGTGTGACTGCTGCCCCCCTTTCCCTCTTTCACACTCTCCGATATGCTGCACTCTTCTCTCTTCTCGAATGGAGCTTTACCCAGCTTCCCTGCGGATTCTCCTTTCAAACAGCAGCACTCCATCTTTCCTGGAACCCGCTCTCTCTCCAAACAGCTTCCATCTGTGGTGCTATCGGCTTAAGCTTTGTGGTCTTTCTCACCAACCTTTTTGTCTACGCTTGGATGCAGCACTCGCATTTCGGTCGTTATGCTATCCTTGTTGCCCTTTTCCCCTACCTCGTAGGAGGATCTCTTTATTTTCATAGAGCATCTAAGCAAAATTTTGCCTCCCATCTTCGCGTTGCTGTTTTGCATACAGAAGAGCCGCCTGATGTAGAGCCCTCTCGCCTCAATCAACACGAGGTGCATGAACACAAATGGAAGCAGATATTTACTCTTACCCATCAACTTAAAAATCTTGATCTCATCCTCCTTCCAGAAGGAGTTGTTCCCTATTCAGCGCAAAGTCAACTCTTTCACTCCTCTCTTCTGCCTCAAAATTTGTCATACGAAAAAGGACCAGCGCTTCTTTCTTCTCTAGAGATTGCTCGCCTTATGGCGCGCTCATATAACACCCCCATTCTCATAGGACTTGAAAATCAGAGTATTAGAGGCTCAACAAACTCTTGCTTCTTCGTTCCGCCAGGAAATAAAACAATAGAACACTACGACAAGCAGCTTCTTCTTCCTTTTGGTGAATATATTCCTTTCCCATCTCTTCGTTCTTTTTTAGCAGACTATGGAGTCCACGGCTCCTTTTTCCAAGGCAAAGAGACAAAGCTTCTCGACTACTCCAACCTTCGCCTTGCCCCTCTTATTTGTTATGAAGAGACCTTTTCTACGTACACAGAAAGAGCGGCTCGACTCAATCCAACTTGTTTTGTGTCAGTGCATAATGACGCTTGGTTTCCAGATTCTCGCCTTAAATTTGAGCACTTTGAACAGGCACGGCTTCGCGCTGTAGAGACTGGGAAACCGATCATACGATCATGCAATAAGGGTGTAAGTGGTGTAATAAGTGCTTTAGGAGAGAGTGTAGAGCACAAAGAGGGTACAAGCTGCTTTACAATCCGTCTTTCTACCTACTCGCCTCTCTCTTTCTTTCTTCTTATAGGCACTAGCAGCATCGCTCTCTGTTTTATCTGCCTTGTCCTTCTCTCCATTGCTGTAGAAGAGAAAAAAAGCGCTCCTCTGACTCTTCATTAAGTTGAGTAAGGCCTGGCTTTATCCCACGCTCAGAGAGAGTAAACGCCCAAAGCGTATTGCAGACTCTCCCTGAAAGTCTCACACCGATACCCGGTACTCCTACGGCATTAGCAAAGTCTCCGAACATTTTTAGAGCCATCTCACATGTTGTGATAAGAAAGAGTACCTTTTTGTGAGGATAGATCTTTTTTGCATCTATCATCGCTAAGGCAATATCGCTCGCTGTTGGAATTATCGAAAAGAGCGTCCTCTCTTCTGGCAATGTGTGATACGCCTTGCCAATAGGACACTGCCTACATATTCTATTGTTTAAATCAGCACTACACCCTTTTGAAAACCTGCCAAACGGACACTCAAAGGGTTTTTGGCAATATGAAAAGCCGACAAAAAGAACCGTCTCTTTATCGTGCAATAGACGCTCAGCCTCTTCAACTGTGTTGATACCGTAGAGAAAAAAATCACCATTTTGGGTGTAGGAACGAGGCGCTCGTAGAGAAGAGAGGTAGCGCCAAAAAGAGGAGAACGGGTGGCAAAAAAGCTCGCGCCAAAATCTCCACCAGCCCTTACCCGTTAACAGCCAATAGAGCCCCTTACATCGAAGAAACTTTTCTTGTCCTGGCACTATTGTGGGGCCTTTTGGAAAAGAGACAGGCTTTCTTACCTGATAGTGCTGTGCACTTTTCTTTGCTTGCTCTTCCCACTCTTTGTCCGCCTCTTCCCAGGAAGAGAAGCCGTCCCAAAATTTCTTCATAATGCCAAGGCCCTCAAAAGCATACGAAAAGAGTAGCCTTTTTGGGATTAGTCGTCTACTCCGGGAGGAGTGTTGGGCATGCCGTCTTCATAGAGCTTTTCATACAAATATTCAGAATCTGTAAGCTCTCGTACTGCCTTTTTCGTAGAGGTTAAGCCCTCTGCAAATCCAACTATTTGAAGAAGAGCATCGACATAGTGAGCTTCAGTTGTCAACTGATCATTTTGAAATTCGAGTCGAACAATGCGCTCTAATAATTGATCTTCAGTCATAGAAATACCTATATTAACCGATACTAAGCTCGACCCTTTAGTTTATTAGAGCCAATGATCCGGATTGTATGGATTAAAAAATTAATTTCCAGAAGAAAATAATCTTTTTTTCTTTTATTATTAATATAAACTCAAGTGGAGTCATAATGAATCCAGTACACCATCCATACATCTTTGAAACTAGGCGATGGCAGAGAAATGGCAGCTTTTGTCCTGCAAGAGATTCCAAGGAATATAAATTAACCGGCGTAATACAATGTACGCGAAATACAACTGAGTGGCAGGTTAATAATGTAATGTTTGTTGCTCTCAACCAACCTCTAAGAATTGCCATGCTTCATACTGTACAAAACAGTCAATCTAACAAAACAGAAGTTACATGGTCTTCGTACAACACGGAATTTGGCACTATGGACGGAAGGTTTGTCATCTTTAGCGATATTATTAGCTCAACTTGGACTTCTGACAACGGCTTTTCTTCTCAGGTGTTATCAACTAAAATCAATGACCAAAAATACCAAGAAACTGGTGTTGTGTTTACACCGCAAAACGAGATTTTCTCTCAATGGACATCTATAATAACGCCGGTTTAGTTCTCACTTTTTTCAGCTGGAATTCTAACAACAAGAGCAGATGGGAACCGCCTATCAGCAGAAAGAGCAAATGTTTTTACTAGAGCCTCTGCTTTACTCTGCGCAGTTTTGAAATTTCTATTTCTAGCAATATCTCCAATATCATTTGCAGAAAAGTCCTCATTAAAATCATCAGTGTGCAAAACAAGTAGTGCCCCTTTGTCAAGACCACCTTCCACCTTAGACACCTTACCTGTTGACGAAAGTTTCTTAACGCCCTTATTACCAATGCTTCTGATACCAACACCTTTGCCAAGATTCTGCACCTGCATTGAAGCATGTTGAGGAGACTCTATTCCAATTTTCCTACACGATTTTTCAAATCGCGGGTTAGAAAACAGCGCGTCCTCTGTTAACTGGTGTGTCTTATTTGGCATAACGAGTAACGTTCGGCTATTTCCAACATTAACCGCCCACACTTGCCTTCTTCCCTCTCTCGATATAATGAGCGCCATGGTAAGAGCCGTATCTGACCCATCATCTACTTGATCATTCAACTTGTCATCTAGTTGCACGCTCACACTAGCAAGGATATTTTCCAGCTGTCCATCAGAAATACACTCCAGATCTTCGTTCTCTAGACTCTGTTGCAATGTTTTCTGCAAATGCTCTGAGACATATTTTGAAGCACCTACACCCTTACGACCAGCACAAACAGCAAAAAAGGGAATTTTACTCGTACCAACCTCTACCACTCCCTGTGCATGCGTATTCTCCTGTGGAGAAACCTTTTTTTGCAGATGTGCCACTCCAAACGTACACCCTTCTACCAGCGTGTTGCTCTCTTTCGGAATTTCAATCGCCTTTCTCTCATTTTGGAACAGTGAATTCAGCTTCTCTTCTGAAAATTCCGAGTAGGTATTCTCAAGAACCATCTCAATGCTTCCACGCAAACCACCCGGATTTTGGCTCCCATGTACATCAGTATTAATGGTTTTCCATCGACTTAACCTCTCTTGCACATTCTCTTGCTTTTTTAGCGCTGAAAAAGGAGTAGAATTGGATGAAAGTGGAATGCCAGCAGTAACAGCTCCTGCTAACACCCTGGCAAAACGAGGCTTAGGAGTAGGCTTCGTTTCAGGAGAGACGACAACACCGCGCGCTTTTGCAATAATATCAAGATATTCATCAAGAGACGGCTCTGTTGTAGAAGGTGTCTCTTCAGAAAAGACTTTTTTCGATCCACATATTTTTTCTATAGCCTTACGAAAGTTGTCTTTTGTACTCCTTTCATCGATATCTTCTTCGTCTAGATCACGAAACTCAGGAAGCCTCCCTGCTCTCATATAAAGCCCTAACGCTTCCAAGCCAATGTCAGCACCCACAAAAAAGGCAATTTTAAGAGCCCTTCTTTCGCTGTCTCCCATCTCTGCTCTCGAAGAAATCGTCTGCTTTGTTGGGGTTCTGAAAGATACTTCATCTTCGGCAACAGAGCTTTCATCCAGCTCAGACATTTGTGTAAAAGACCTTATGGTCGATGCAACACTCTCTGATAAATTTTGTAACGCTATAACCCGCCTCGGCAAAATTGGAGACAAGAAAAAAGGCGCTGGTATTTTACTGCTGTTATTTAGAGGCGTACCGCCAAACAAAACCTGCGACGTTGATATCGTTTCACTACCATCTGGCACGGTAGAGTCAAATGTAGAATGCCCCGGCTTCTCTGGTGTTGAGAACAAAAGGCTCCCTGGGTTTATTTTGCCTCCTGGCGCCGTACGAAACAACATAGGACGCCCTCCTGCCATTGATGTTTCAAGAGAAGAGACGTCTGAACTTATGCTGCAGTCAGGCAACGTAAAGTCATACACAGAATCCTCCTTCTCCAGTGTTACACCCTCTGGCAGTGTGTTACCGTCTGGCAGTGTGTTACCGTCTGGCAGCGTGTTACCGTCTGGCAGTGTGTTACCCTCTGGCAGTGTGTTACCGTCTGGCAGTGTGTTACCGTCTGGCAGCGTAGAGTCAAATGTAGAATACCCCTGCTTCTCTGGTGTTGAGAACAAAAAGCTCTCTGGCTTTATGTTGCCTCCTGGCGCCGTACGCAACAACATAGGACGCCCTCCTGCCATTGATGTTGAAAGAGAAGAGTCGTCTAAACTTGTGCTGCAGTCAGGCCACGTAAGGTCATACACAGAATTCTCTTCCACCCCTGGTGTCGAGAGGAAAGAGCTCTCTGGAGTTTCGGTGCCCCCTGCTGGCAACACAGTCTGCCCTCTCGGGCTTGGAATTGAGGAGGCGGCGGTAGAGCCTTTTAGTAACTCTCTCTTTCCAATTTCTTGTGCTTTTTGTGCTGTTTTTTCTGCTTTCGGAGAAAGAATTTTGGTGAAAAAACGAAAAGAGGCCAAAGAAAAGACAATAGGAAGCGAAAAGATTGTGGTGGCAACTGCAACAACCGCCTGTTTATACCAAGGCAAACCACGAAATTTCTCCCAACTACCCAAAGAAGTATCGCAAGGATTGAAGTAAGCAGAAAGGACATCACTCAAACGCACTGGGTTTTACCTTTAATTCAAAATTTTCTTTTGTCAAGGGGCTCTCATCTTAACAACTCGACTAAAAAAACAAAAAAGAAAAAAGCCCCCTTTGTGTTTACACCAAAAGACGAATTTCTCTTTCAATGGGAAGCTTTAAAAACGCCGATTTAGTTCTCACTTTTTTCAGCTGGAATTCTAACAACAAGTGCAGACAGGTTATCTGCGCTTTCTCCAATAAAGGCTGCCTTTACAAGTGCCTCTGCTTTTTCCTGTGGTGTTGTAAAGTTGCTGTTTCTAGTAATCTCACCAACCTCATTCGAACAAAAAACTTCATTTAGGCCATCGCAATGAAGAATAATCTCGAGCTCTTTCGAAGGATCCACCTCCATCTTGGTAACCTTGGCCTTTGGTGAAGGGCCTTCCCCAAAATCACCGATTGCTCTGGCAACAGCTAGTGAAGCGAACAATCTACCTCCGAATATTGGTATTCCTGCTCGCTGACAAGAGTCTGCAAACCGCTGAGCATTTGGATCGGCGTCTTCTGTGAGCTGATAGGTGCTCTCTGGTGTAACTGCTACGACTCGGCTATCTCCAACATTGGCTGTCCATATCTCTTTTCTGTTCCCTCTTGGTAAGACAAGGGCCAGGGTTAGGGTGGTGCCTGATCGCTCGAAACTACTATCCCTGTATTGCTCCAGAAACTTCTCACCTAACCGCACACCAAGACTAGCGAGAAGATTCTCTAGTTGCGCATCAGTAAGGCTCTCTAGATCTTTATCTTCTAAAATCTCCTGCATAGTTTTTTCTAAACGGAGGGCGACAAAGTCTGAAGCTACCTCGCCACCATGACCATCGCAAACAGCAAAAAAGGGCAGATCCACTCCATTAACTTTTACTATTCCTTTTGCATGCGTATCCTCTTGTGAAGAACGCCTCCCACATAGATGTGCTACACCAAATTCATAGCCTCCTATGAAATTCTCACCCTCTTTCGGTTTCCCCGTTATTGGCTGAGACAATATAGCGGGTTGAAATTCACCGTTAAGGGTCTCTGGAGTAAATGTAGAAAGCTCTCCGACATTCCTTTTAAATCTTTCGCCCATTCCAAGCCAATTCTTTGGATATTGAGCAGGATCAATTTCGGTTTGCCACCGGTTCAACCTCTCCTCTACTTTCTCTGGCTTTTTCAAGGCTGCATAACGAGCTACCCCTTGCAAAAATTCCTCTCCGAAAGTATTTTTAAAGCCATGTGAAAGCTTGATTCTAGCAATAGCTGCCCCAGCTAACACTCTGACAAAGTGCGAATTCGGAATAGGAGCTGTTTCAGGATGAATGACAAGGTCTCTTGCTTCAAAAATTTTATCGAGACATTCCTCAAAGGAAAGCTTTCCCTCAGGAAAAATTCTTGTATAACGCTTTTGAACATCTTCTTCCTCTTCATTCCATTGCTTTGTTAACCGAAATACTGCTTCCATAGCTTTGCGAAAATTACTTTCAGCCCGCTCTTTATCCCCTTCAATTAGTTTCTCTGATGCAAACTGTAGATCCTCTCCTTTCATATACCGTTCTAATTCTTCTAAACCACTCTCTATCCCTTGAGAAAAGGCCTTTGTAAGAGCTCTCTTTGCACCAAGATCCATTGAATTCGTAGATATATCATTGCCTCCAAATATCTTCTCAAAGAGATTTCTACATACTTGTGCAGCTTTACTTGCTGTCTCTTGTGTTGTCGGAGAAAGAGCCTCGGTGAAAAGGCGAAAAGAAGCTACAGAGCCAACACCAAATGTTGCAACGCTGGCAAGAAACGTAGCAACTACAACAGCTGTCTTTCTATATCCTGAAAGATGAGAGAAATTTTCCCAGCTGTTCAAGGAGTTATTACATGGATTACAGTATGTAGAGAGAACATTACAAAAACTCATTGTTTTACCTTTAATTTTTTACAAAGAGGCTTTTATCTTAACATTTTTTTAAAAACATGCACAACATTTTTACGATACAACGACGCTCTCTTCGCACTCTATTGCCCGCTCATTTTGCATAGCAGCTGGAGAGATACGAAGGGTTTGGGGAGTTTCGATTTCGGCAACACCCTGAATTCCCGAGGCCGCCAACCTCTTTACAGAGACAAGAAGGCGGTTTTCAAAAGAGGAGACCGCTCTATCATACGCACGTACACTTCGCTCTAAATGGCGACCAATATCGCAAAAGTGGTCGCTAAAAACCTTACACCGATCGAACCAGGTGCGCGCCTCTTCCAAAATCGATTGTGCATGCTGCTCAATCTTTGCCTCTCCCCAGCTATAGGCGATCACTTTAAGCATAGCGATCAGAGATGTCGGTGTTGTCAGCAAGACCCTTTGGGCACTTGCAAATTCTAAGAGCTCCTTATCTTCTTCAAGTGCTGGGGCCAAAAAGCAATCTCCGTGCATAAAGAGCACAACAAAGTCAGGAGCTTTGGGAAACTGATCCCAATATTTTTTCTGAGAAAGCCGTATCACATGCTGCCGGACAAGTCGCGCATGCTGAACAAGCTTTTCCTTTTTCTCTTCAACATCTTCTGACTCTACAGCATCGAGATACGCAGACAAGGAGACTTTTGAATCGACAACAATAAGATGATCACCAGGAAGGCGAATGACCATATCAGGACGGACACTTCCACTCTCAGAACCTGTTGAGACCTGCTCTTCAAAGTCGCAATATGAGAGCATACCTGCAATTTCGACAACGCGGCGAAGTTGTATCTCACCCCATCGTCCGCGTACTGCAGGCTCACGAAGCGCTTTTGCAAGATTGCCTGTCTCTTTGTTGAGTGTAGCTTGGCTCTTTGATAGATCCTGAAGCTGCTGCTGAACACCTTCATAGGCCCCTTTACGAGAGACCTCGAGCTCCTGAACCTTTTTCTCCATCTGCTCCAAAGACCCTCGAAGCGGAGAAAGAATGCCTGCCATCTCCTCCTGCTTTTTCTCCATGGAGCCGCTCATAATCGTGTGATACTGCTCAAAGGTCTGCTTAGCCATGTCGAAAAAGGTGCGCTGAGACTGAGAAAAAGCGCTGTGTGATATTGCCTCGAAGCGATCTGTGATCTGCTGACGCGTTGCGTCGATAAGCTCTCGTGTTCTTCTTTCAAGCGCTCTTGCCCCTTCTAATTCATACTCAAGGATCCTTTTAGCAAGACGCTCATCTTCTAATGTCTTTTGCAGCTCATATATTCGCTCGCGCGCTTGTCGCAGTTTTTGATACTGTATCGATAAAGCAGAGATAAAGAGTATACTTATAGCTAATATAATCATGCCCTTGCTGCCCCCCTAAATACAGTACATATTAACTTTCTTGCCCAAATCTTATCCCAGAACACCATATTAAAAATAAACAGATTTCTTACACCCCTTGGAATAGATCATATTCGTTCACATATATTAGTCAAACAGTGTACAACAATAGGTTACAATCAGTGGTTAAGCATGCAACAAGAAATAAAAAACAGTTCTCTTTTCTGGAAGATTCCTCTTTTTTCCTTTCTTTTGTTTCTTCCCTTTTCAGCTAGTATAGATTTAGCTGTCTGCCGATTTTTTGTGGGGGAGGCGGGGACATTTCAGGCTCCAGCATGGTGCTGGACTCTTTATCGATATGGCCTTCGCCCAGGACAATCCCTTTTTATTGTAAGCAGCGCACTTTTCATTATAGGACTACTTATCCGAAAAAAAAGAGTCTGGAACCCTGCTCTCTATATAAGCTTAACGATTCTTATAGGATCAGGAGTTATTGGCCATGGAGTGTTAAAGAGGTTCTGGCAGCGGCCAAGACCCAAACAGGTCACTCTCTTTGGTGCTAAATACCCCTTTTGTCCGGTCTATAAACGGTATATAGGCCCTGCAGACCGTCACCTGAGATCTCTTCCTTCAGGCCACGCAACCATGGGTTTTTACTTTTTCTCCCTCTATTTTCTCGGCCGAAGAACGGGAAAACGGTGGTTGAAAATTGCAGGACTTATCGCTGCATGCACTATGGGAGGCCTTCTTTCCTGGATACGGCTCTGTCAAGGAGGACATTACTTTTCAGATATTGTAATGTCAGCGCTTATCATGTGGCTGACAGCCTATTTTCTTGATAGGCTTTTTGTGACGCTCTCTACAAGGGAATCGGATGTCTCACCTCACCGCCAAACAGCGCCTGCTCTTTGAAGCTATAGAGCAACACAGCGAAGCACACGGCCAGCCTCCTAGCTATCGAGAGCTTGCCAAGAAACTTGGCTACGCTTCAACAGCGAGTATCTATCGATTTGTTAAAGCGTTAAAGAAGAAGGGAGTTTTAGAAGATACTCCACGCTCATGGAGAAATTTAGAGCCAACAAAGATTCGTCCTGGCGCTCCTTCTATTGAAATCGAGGTAATCGGCCATATCTCTCGCCAAAGACCGCCCGAGCTCTTGTCAAAAACAAGCTTTATCTCAGTTCCCTCTCATATGGTAGAAAAAGAGAGCAATGTCTATGGGCTGCTCATACAAGACACTTCCTTTATCGAAGAACACCTTCTTCCCCAAGATCTTCTGCTTGTAGAGCCTGCCAAAACTATTGAACAAGGAGAACTGGTGCTAGCTTCAACAGATCAAACGATTATCGGCCACTACTTTGAAGAGGGAGATCTCATTCGCTTTCGCTCAAGCCCTTTTGCTAAACAGCAGACTAGCATCACCGTACTAGAGGCCGATGTTCAGATATGGGGCGCTGTTATTGCCCTTTTTCGAAGCTTTGACCCGTCAGGAGGTCTCTCCTAGCTCTGAGTGGGGAGCATGTTATTCTCACAGTCAAAATGTTCAAGTTTCGGGAGCACAGAGAGATCAGGTAGCGCTTCAATAAAGTTATTGCTAACGTCGAGATACTCAAGCTCCTTGTTCTCAGAGACATCCGGGAACCATCCAAGTGAGTTCTTGCTACAGTCGAACACCTTAAGCTCCTTAAGACTAGAGAGAGATGGTAGCCTCCCAATCCCGTTGTTGCTAAAATTAAGGCTCTGAATCTTCGAAAGGTTGTCGAGGTTCTGTAGCCTGCTAATATTGTTGTGACTAAGCAAAAGTTCAACAAGGTTGTTGAAATTCTCAGGGAACGGATCTTCTCTCCTCAGATGCTCTCCGAGGTCGTTGTACCTAAGGTCAAGAACCTGAAGATTAGGAAGCTGGCTGAGTTCTTTTGGAATAGAGGTTAACCCTTTATTGCTAAGATCAAGCTCATAGATATAAGGAATTTCTTCTCCGTTTATGAGAAGGCTCTTCACCTTTTCCTTGTTTATTACCTTATTTTTGTTCATGATTCCGATCTCTATAAATTTATTAAGGCGTTCCTTTCCAATATCCCCCTTCCACCATGGATCATTCGCAGACGGGAACTCTTCTAGGCTTGCCACTACAGCATTAACAAGGTAGTCTAAAGGATGGCTCTCTGCTTCTTTCGTCACAAAAAGAGCTGCGCCCTTAATAGCCTTGTTCACCTTACCCGCAATATTCTCCTTATCTGCAACCTTATGTGATCCATAAACTGCCCCTGCCAATGTTCGTCCCAATGATTCACAAAAATCTTTTCTTTCAGCAAGAGTTTCGAATTCGCCGGCTTTGCATCTAACATCCTTGCTCTTTATAAGTCGATCAGTTATCTCAGCGAGTTTATAAGTATAGCCAAAACCCAACAATCGCTTAAATCTATTTAAAAACGCCCACTTTTTTCCCGCTGACAGGACGTTATTTTTGTTGAGCCGCAAATCGTACTTCTGTGGATTATCAATATAGTTTTGTAATCCCTCGCCTAGTGTAATAGCCATAAAAACCCCCAAGACTTTAATCGTTTTATAACCCCTGCATAAATTAAAAGATAATTATATAAAAGCTTTTATTGGTTATTATTTTGAAAGAAGGCCTCTCATTCGCTTCCCCTCAAAGCCGCCTTGCCAAACAGCAGACTATGACCGCCAAGAGACTAGTAGATATAGACGGACTGCTATCGCACTCTTTCGAACCTTTGGTCGGTCAGAGCGCTTATTTTTTTAGCTGGGGAGGGAGTATTGGGTGTTCTGCAAGAGGATTCTTATCATAGTCAAGGTGACTAAGGTTACCAAATCCAGAAAAATCCAGTCGGCTCGTAATCTTGTTATTGCTAAAGTCTAAATCATGAAGACTCTTGGGGAGAAGGCTCTCTGAGAGCTCAGTGAGCTGATTACCACTGAAATCTAATTGAGAAAGGTTCTCGAGCTTGGAGAGATCTGGGAGCTCGCTAAGATTATTGTCACTACAGTCGAAATACTTAATACACTTAAGATCAGAGAGATATGGAAGCTCTGTGAGCTGGTTGTCGCTAACCTCGAGAGTGGTAAGCTTACCAAGCCAGGAGAGATCTGGCAATTCTGTAAGGCAGTTGTTGCAAAGGTTGAGAGAGTCAAGATCAACAAACCATTTAATCTCTTCTGGGACACACTTTAAATTCTTCTCAGAAAGCTCAAGGCGCTCGATGCCGTGAATAGGCCTTCCTTCTCGAAGATTTCTCTCTACCTCTTCTTTAGATACATCGTGCTCTACCACAGCATCAACCAAAATAGAAAACGCCTCCTCTCGCTCCCGTGATTTTCGTGGCTCTTCTAGCTTTTGCACTATCTTTGTAAAAAGCTCATCTATACCAGTCTCCTTAAGACGCTTTTCCTATTTCTCTAGCAATCTCTCTTTTAATCCTTCAAAGAGCCGCTCATTCTCGACGCCTTTTTGAACCTTAAGGTTGCTCTCACTAAGTCGCTTAACTATGGTATCAAATCTACAGGAAGAAAAAAGCCACCGTCTAAATCGATTCATCCAACCATATCGATATTTTTTTTCAGCTGTAAGCGTGTTATTTCTATTAAGACATAAATCGTACGCAGTCGGGTTCTGGACAAACTCTTCTATTCCTTTGCCTAATGAAATCATACAAACCTTTTATCTAGAAAATTATACTATCTACGAAACCACTTCATCACTTTCATCCAATGCTGATGATCGTTTGCCTTGGGCGAGTCGTATGCAAGCAAGAGCCAGGGAGAAGACAACATATCCCCACGAGACGAGAAGGAGCACTGCTGGAAAATTGTGAAAGGCAATATAAAGAAGAAGAGAAAAGAGAGAGACTATGAGCGCAAGAAGCCCAATTGAAGTTACCGTGAGATTGAGCCTTTTTATACTTGGAAACCTCCAGTTACTAAGCATCAGATAGCCCAAAATAAAAAAGACGCCACCAGCAATCAGAGCGTGTACATGCTCACTTACCGAAAACGTATCTTTCATCAGAAGCAGTGTGGGAGAGATAGCAGCAAAACCAGCACAGGTTACAGGAAGCCCCCTGAAGGGACCGAGATTTGCAGAGGGACCGACTGCTATCAATGAAAAGCGAACAAGTCGCAAGATCCCAGCTACACTGTAGAGCATCGCTCCAACAGTCACAAATGCCGAAAGCACTGTTCCAGGCATAATAGAGAGAGTCTTGAGCACCAATACTGAAGGTGCTACACCAAAAGAGACCGCATCAGCCATAGAATCAAAAAAAGCCCCAAATTTGCTCTTTACATTCATCGCTCGAGCAATAGCACCATCGAGAACATCAAAACCAGCAGCGATAAGTAGAATCTTGACCGAAGAGAGCACTTGGTCAAACACAGCTGTTCCTGGAGAGATCATATTCATCTTAAAGATGACAAAAAGCCCACAACAAAGACACAAAGCTGTGAAAAAATTGGGTAGTACGATGTTTCGTTTCATTTATGCCTCTTTTCTCTTGGCAAAAGAAAATAATACGCCTTTCTTTTCTCTTATACAACAAAAAAACTTCGAGAACACAAAAGACAGGTTTATTAAACAAACCGATTTAATCAACCAGAATAACTGCTTTTTCACAAAAATAGTATAGGTCTTAATTGCATTCATCGGTTAAAATTTTAGTCACACATTAATGATCGAGCAATCTTTATGTCCTATCCAACTACAGATGAATTTGTTCGTGGATTTCGCTTTCAAAACTTTATTGTTACAAAAGCAAGAGAGATCCCAGAGCTTCAATGCCGTCTTATAGAGCTTACTCACGAGCCCTCTCAAGCAAAGGTGCTTCACGTTCAGGCAGACGATCAGGAAAACCTCTTCTCACTCTCCTTTCAAACCATTCCCTCCTCTTCAAATGGAGCAGCGCACATTCTCGAGCACACCGTCTTATGCGGCTCTGAAAAATTTCCTGTTCGAGACCCCTTCTTTTCCATGATACGACGAAGCATGAACACCTTTATGAACGCTCTTACTGGAAGCGACTTTACCTGCTATCCCGCCTCTTCACAAATTGAAAAGGATTTTTACAATCTGTTTGAGGTCTATATTGATGCTGTCTTCCACCCCCTCTTGAACCCATTGAGCTTTATGCAAGAGGCACACCGCCTTGAAATAACAGATGATGAAAAGCTCTCTATTAATGGGATTGTCTACAACGAGATGAAAGGGGCTATGGCAAACCCCTATAGGCGCCTTATGAATGAGCTGTGTAAACGGCTCTTTTCAACCTCACCTTATGGCTTTGATTCAGGAGGAGATCCGGACGAGATTCCAACCATCACCCTCGAAGATCTGAAAAAATTCCACGCTTCCTACTACCATCCAAGCAGATGTCTCTTCTTTTTCTACGGCAATTTGCCATTGGCAAAACATCTCTCTTTCATTGAGCATCACGTTCTCTCAAACGCTGTAACACTGCCTCCTCTGCCCCCAATTCCAAAACAGACCCCCTTTGTCGCCCCGATCTACGATTCAATCTCTTACCCAATCACCAAAACAGACACACTAGATCAAAAGAGCTACCTAGCCTTTGGATGGCTGACAACACCAATTAGCAATCAACTCGAATGCTTAGCCCTCCTCATTTTAGATATCGTCTTGCTCGAAACAGACGCCTCCCCACTTAAATATAGCCTCCTTCAATCAGGGTTTTGCAAACAGGTTATTAGCTCTTGCGACGTCGAAATTGCAGAAGTTCCTTTTGTCATTATCCTCACAGGCTGTAATGAAGAAGACAGCGACCCCCTTACCCAACTTCTCTTTTCAACACTTAAAGAGATTATTCGCTCTGGAATTCCCAAAGAAAAGATCGAACACGCCCTTCACCAGTTAGAATTTGCAAAATCTGAGATTGCCAGCGATCACGCTCCATTTGGCCTCTCACTCTATTCAAGAGCTGCTCTTCTCGCACATCACGGGATCGATCCAGTCAATGGTCTTGCTATCCACTCTCTCTTTCACGAGCTCCACCAAGCTTTGCAACATGATCCCCACTTTTTCCAAAGACTTATTCAAAAGTATTTCCTCGATAATCCCCATTTCGTCAGACTCACAATGGTTCCATCAAAACTCTTCGAAGAAAAAGAGAGAGAAAAAGAGGAAAAAGCCCTTGAAAAGAAGCTCTCTGAGCTTTCTGAAAAACAAAAGGAGAATATCAAAGCTCTATCAAAAGAGCTTATAGCCTCCCAACACAAAGAGCAGCCTCTCGAGTGCTTACCGAGCCTTTCCTTATCAGATGTTCCAAAAGAGTGCCGCCTGATTCCTCTTCATAGAGAATCTATTGGAAATGCAGAGGTTTTCTCCCACGAAACCTTTACCAACAGTATTACCTATGCCACGATCTCCTTTCCTCTCCCAAAAATCAACACAGAAGATCTTTGGCTGCTGCGCCTCTTTTCCTCGCTTCTTCCTCAACTTGGGTGTGGAAACAGAACCTATCAAGAGACACTTGAATATCTGCAAGCGTATACTGGCGGAGTGCGAGCCTCTCTAGGCTTGCACAGACAAGCATCAGACCCAAATGTCATTACTCCAACTTGGATTTTAAAAGGAAAGGCTCTCGACAAGAATGTAGACAGGCTCTTTGAAATCTTCTCGGACTTTCTCCTCACTCCTCGATTTGATAATCCAAAGCGTATCTTTGAGCTTTTAGAAAAGCAGCTCACTGACCTTGAAAACAGTATCACCTCCCATGGTCTTGACTACGCCATGAACCTCTCTGCAGCTTCCCTTTCTGCTTCTCACGCTATCTTAGAGCAATGGAATGGTGTAAGTTATCTCAAAAAGCTTAAAGAACTAGTCCGAACGTATTCTTCAGAGTCTTTTCTTGAAAAGCTTCGATCTCTACAACACTCTCTTCTACTTAATAAAGGGATGGATATTACCATTTGTGGTAGATCCGAAACCCTTCTCCATCTAAAGGAGACTCAGTTCTGTGGCCTCTCAGAGCTTACAACAACACCATCGCATCCTTGGGAAGATCCCCCTCCTCCGCCTGCTAGCTACTCCCACCAAGGGATAATCATTCCATCAAATGTCAGCTTCACAAGCGCTGTTATCCAAACAACACCCTATGCAAGTAGTGATG
>Ga0180437_10005221_pt1 | contig 17899 bp, 10 predicted proteins | sample SS_ome_4_FD_132410 | JGI IMG/M metagenome (GOLD analysis project Ga0180437, IMG submission 132410) | Hypersaline lake sediment archaeal communities from the Salton Sea, California, USA - SS_3_D_1 metaG | ecosystem: Environmental > Aquatic > Non-marine Saline and Alkaline > Hypersaline >... | reverse complement strand
GAATTCTAAATACGACGCTGTTTTTTGTTTTGATAAGTTTCTCATGAAGCTGAGATGCCATTTCTTGGACGGGCATCTTCGCTCCTTTATTGAAGGGACCTTTGGTGATAAGGAACTTCTCTGCCCCCCACGCGCCAATGGAGATAACGCCAGTAGCTATGAAAATAGAGAATCCGACGGGGAAAAGTACAGGAACGGCAAGAGGGAAAATAAACTGTGGGAATGTAACAAAAGCGGCGGCAACCATTATGACACAGCGATTTGCAAGATCAAGGGCGGAAAGACCGAGGCAAAGCGACGCCCTCGATTTGAATCCTTTTAAAATCTCTTCAGCATGTTTCACGGCTCTGTCTTGATTTCGGGGCGTTTCCCTGTGCAATTCCTTTGCAACCTTGAGTATTCGGCGTTTCAATTCTACTTTTTCTGATTCTCCTTCAAACAGTACTTCATTGTCAATTTTCAACGCCTTTTGTACATCGGCAACATCTCGAGAGAATAGTTTTGGTATACTTGGTGTGCCACTCTCGTTCTCCTCTCGTGTAAAGGCTGCTTTTAAGAGATCTACCTTTTCAGCTGTCGTTTTCCCTTCAATGCTCTTTGTTAGATCGCGGATTTCTCGGTCGAGGAGCCTCATTTTGTGCGTGCCGTGCGCTGTGAACCCTAAATTAATGGTTTGGAAGACCCAGTCAACCATTTTAAAGAAAGGAATCCAGGCTACAGCACCTCTTCCGATAAGATTTAATTTTTGTAACATCTGTAGACCAGACGCTGTTCCATCTGTTGCCTTATCGAGGCATATGTGAAACTTGATAAAGGCAATAAATTTCTCCGTGAATTTTTTGCCCGGGGTAAGAAATGCGTTTTGAAAGTGGGTCTTGGCATCAAAGAGAGAGAAAGGAACAGAGAAGACACTGGTAATTTTTGTCTGTGCGATAAGGGTGGAGACATTTCGTGGGATAGATTCAAATTGCGCAATGAGATTATGGATAGCCCGCGTCTCTTTGGCTAGCATGTGCCATGGCTTAAGCCCTTCTCGAAACTGTTTGCTAAACGATGCTGCTCTTTCGTATGCCTGTTGTAGACGGGTTTTTGGGGCGGTGTCGACAGTACTCATGCTCTCTCCTTTTTTAAGAGTGGGGAAAGCCATACTATACAGCTTTTATGCTCTAATGATCAAGAAGTGTAGTGGGCTTGAGAATATATTTTGAGGTGGGTTTTTAATAAATATGAATGGTTTTTTTGTTTATTTAATTGGGTGGTCTTGAGGTGGTTTGTTTAATTAAATAGCATCGGCGAAATAGTGTTTGTATTCTGGAAAAAGCGGTTTATTTTGGATGGGCGATAGATTCTGATGCACGAACAGCCTTTAATCGTTCGATCATCTTGTCAAAGGTGAGCGTCGCCTTATGAAGCAGGCTATTGATGCGATTTCTCGATTCCGGGTCAAAGGGGTTTTTATTAATAAAGAGTAGCTTTGTTCCTACACAGACAAGGGCAACAGCGCCCGAGCAGGCCATAACGATAAATCCCGTTGCAACTCCAGGAGGGCCAAAGAGCGAAATTCCGGATCCTACAGCTCCTGCAACTCGGCTAGCAAGCTCTGCAACGTTAAACCCTAATTGAAGAGCCGCTCTACCTTTAAGCGTAGAGAGGATCTCTTCACTGTGTGTTCTGGCCTCGTCTGGTGTCATGCTCTGTCCCTCTACCCCAAAAACAGGCGTTTTCTTGAGGATATTAGCAACATTTTCTATCCGGTTTTTGAGATCTGCTCCTTTTTTAGAGAGCATCAGTTTTTTATGCAGAGCGTTCATTCTTTGCTTTTTAAGATCTGGTCCTTCAAACCGTTTAAAGAGCTCAATCATAATCTCGGCCCGTTCCGTGGGGCTTGTTGCTCGATCAAGTTGAATGTGAAGTGCTTCAGCTTTACTTGGACCTTTGATTGCTTTAAGCAGGGCCAGTAAAGAATTACCTCGTTCAACACAGGTAGTTGCATTTCTAAATTGTTCTTTTACGGCCGTAATATCTTCTGATAGCTCAAGTGTTTCCAAAAGAGCCAGTAAGCGCTCTGTTCGTTGACGGGGATCGGAAACGCTTTTAAGCTCTTTTTCTAGTGCTCTGATCTGTTTATTTTTAAGACCGGAAAGAGAAAAAGCTTTAAGAAGCTTGATTGTTGCATTTATTTCTTTTGTCTCGTTTTGTGCTCTTATATATTCTTGGTGTAACTGTTCGATTTTTTCAGCCTTAGGATCGGGGCCTTCTAAAGCGTCGAATATGCTGGATATGAGAGAGGTAACACTGTCTGTTTCTTCACAAAGCGCTTTGATCCTCTCTTTTTTTCTGGTTGGTAGATCGAGCTCTTCGATGAGCTTTTTGAGGATGGGGATCTGTTCAGCGTCGTTCGAGGCACTTTTAAGTGTGCCCTGTAATTCCTCAATCTTCTCTCTCTTTGGGTCTGTTCCTTCAACCTCTTTGAGAAAATTGAGGAGAATATCGGCACGCTCAGCATCAGTATTTGCTCTTTTTAATTCATGTTGTGATCGTCTTAATAATCGATACGTATTCTGTGCGCCGTAAAGGGATTTTGTTGCAAAGCCAATGGAGATAAAGCTTACGACAAACGAGATAACATTAAGAGTTGAAACCCAATCAACAGCTCTTTCTCCAATAACCTTTACCTTATTGAGAAAATCCATCGATGAGGCGACAGCATCTGTTATCGTCTCAGCATTAACGACAAATTCAAATGTCGGACGTATACATGAAAAAATTCGTTCTCTTGATGGCCCTCTTTCTGCCATTTCTATAATGTTGAGAACGATCCGTGAGATATTGTTGATCAGTCCCTCTAGGGCAACAGGAGCCGCCATGAGTTTGGGGGCTTTGGCTGCAAAGAAGGCGGTCTTAAGTCTTTGAGAAACAGTGCAGTATGATTTTACAATCTTAAAGGCTGTATTGATTTCTTTTCCTGTAAGGACGCTTGGGCCCACAATTTTTTTAAACGAGCGCCAGGCCTTTTTTCTATTGAAGGGAAATTTTATTTCTCCTGTCCTAGGAAGAGAAGGGGGAATTCTTTCTACTGACATACGTACTATCTCGTTATTTCCATAAATCCTTCTTTTATAAAATTAATTAAATAAATGGAATTACAATTGAATGATTTTTAAGTAAGACTTCGAATATATGCGCGCAGTTGTTCGGCTTTATCATTCGATTCTTTTTGGGCTGTTTTTAAATCTTTGCTTTTTGAGGGGGCGAGCATAAGGTAGACCTTTACCTTAGGTTCCGTTCCAGACGGACGGAAGATAACAAGTGAGTGATCTTCAAGGGTAAATATCAGGACATCGGCTTTTGGGAGATTAAGGCCTATTTGTAACGAGGGATCTCCAGTAAACGACTTGGTTTCCAGGTCTTCAAAAGCGATACAAGAGAGAGAGTCGAACCGCCTTGGAGGGTTTGATCGCAATTTTTGCATCAAAGCGGCCATTCTCTCTCTTCCTGATCGAGTCTCTCCAAAAACGCAGTTGACAACCGTTTCATTATAAAAGCCTTGGGTCTCCCAGATCTCATTGAGGGCGTCGATGAGGGTTTTGCTCTGGTTTTTCATCTCCCAGGCGATCTCTGCAACAAGGGCGCCGGCAGCTATGGCATCTTTATCGCGAGCATAGGTGCCAAAAAGGTACCCATATGACTCTTCACATCCGAACACAAAATCTTTTTCTCCGTTTGATTCCCAGTCAAGGATCTGTTTAGCGATATATTTAAATCCCGTAAGCACATTGTAACATGTGGCACCATGACTTTCTGCGATCTTTTGAACAAGCAGGGTTGTGACGATGCTTTTCACAACAGCTGGGTTTTGTGGAAGGTTGTTTTTTTCTACAAGGCGGCGAAAGATCCACTCTGTACAAAGCGCTGCAATTTGGTTACCCGTTAAGATATGAGGTTTACCTTGGTGGTTCACGACAACACCGAGCCTATCGGCATCAGGATCGGTTGCTAAAAAGAGATCGAGATTGTTGGCGATCATCTTATCGATACCTGGCTGCAACGTCTCTTGGATTTCAGGGTTGGGAGAGGGGGCGGTTGGAAAGTCGCCATCTGGAATACTTTGATTTTCTACTACTGAAACGGCCGTAATGCCTCGCTCAAGAAGAGCCTGAGGCATGAGCGTAATCCCTGTACCATGAAGAGGAGAAAAGAGAATGTTTATCGAACTTTTATCAGAGTCCTCCCAAAGAGAGAGCGGCCGAATCGTCTCAAGATACGCGGCATCAATCTCCTTATCGATAATATGGATATATGGATCTTCTGCTTCCACAACTGGGATGCGAGGTTGAGCTCTAGCCTCCTCGATTTTTTTGGTGATCCCTCTATCGTGAGGAGAGAGAATTTGCCCCCCATCGCTCCAGTAAACCTTATAGCCATTATAGTCTGCTGGATTGTGAGAAGCTGTAATCATGATGGCGGCCGTACACTCAAGGTGGCGGCAGGCAAACGAGAGCAGGGGAGTAGGGCGAAGCTCCTTACAGAGAAACACTTCGATAGAGGCCGCAGCCAGTACACGTGCGGCTTCCGTGGCAAAGACCTGAGAGTTGTGGCGAGAGTCAAATGCGATGGCCACTTTAAGAGGCGTTGAGGGAAACTGTTCTTTGAGATAATCGGCAAGGCCTTTTGTCGTCTGTCGGACAGTATAGACGTTCATTCGGTTTGGGCCTGGGCCCATAATCCCACGAAGACCGGCAGTCCCAAAACTTAAGTGCTGATAAAAACTATTTTCAACCTCCTCTGGATTTGAAGAGATCATCTCTTGAATGGTGTTTTTCGTTTCGAGATCATAGGGACCTTTGATCCATGCTTTGAGGTTTTCCTGTGTCTCTTCAGAAAATTGGGAGAGGGTGTCCACGAGAGTCTCCTTTGAAAAAAAGCAAAACAGTTCATAGATTCATACCCCCTGTGGTACCATTGTAAAATGATTTTGTAAAGAGGCGAGTTTATGGATGCTCAATCAAAGAAAAAGACATCGTGGTCTCATGTGGGTGTATGGTACGACCGTATTGTTGGAAAGGAGGGCCACTATTATCACAAAGAGCTAATCATTCCTAATCTTCTAACAATGCTCGATCTTCGACCAAAAGATCGAGTACTGGATCTAGGTTCTGGTCAGGGTATTTTGGCGCGATCATTACCTAAAGAGGTTGAGTACACCGGTCTTGAGATCTCTTCTTCTCTCATAAAAGCGGCCAAGTCGTACGATCGAAACAGAAATCACCGCTATATCAAGGCAGATCTTACAAAAAAATGGCCCCTTTCGAATGAGCTGTTCACCCATGCTGTCTCAATTCTGGCTCTACAAAATATCGAAAAACCGGAAAAGGTATTTGAAGAGCTTTCTCACTATATGGAAGAGGGGGGTAGAGCCTTTTTCGTCCTCAACCATCCCTATTTTCGCATTCCAAGGCAGTCGAGGTGGACCATTGATGAAAAGAATCAGCGCCAATCGCGCGAAATTTTTTCCTATATGACGCCACAGCGCATCCCAATTGTCACCAATCCTGGAAAGGGAGAGGGGACAACCTGGTCCTTTCATAACCCCCTTTCTTCTTACGTGAAGATGGGATATGAAAACGGCTTTCTCGTCGAGCAGATTGAGGAGTGGTGTTCACCAAAAAAGAGTCGAGGAGGGGCGGCAAAAAGAGAAAACAGAGCGCGAAAAGAGTTTCCTCTTTTTATGACCATTGTCTTTAGAAAGACGTATATATCGTCTTAGACCCTAATTGCCACCCAAACCTTGTTTAGAGCTCTTTTAGAGTATTCAGATGCTTTCTGTAGCATCCGAAGACAATGGTGTTCCCCTTATCGAGGTGTTACAGGACGTAGATGATGTATTCTAAGTGAGCTCTAAACAAGGTTTGGGTGGCAATTAGGGTCTTAGCTGGGCACTCTTTAGGTTTGGACGGGTCGTTCCTCCTGCTCGTTCAAATGTGCTTTCAGAATCTGCCATACCCACGTAGATTCTTGCCAAAGAGTTGGGAGCAATTTAAGCACCAACTTGGGTCATATCAAAAAGTGCAAGGATTGTTTTTTGAATAAATTCTTGGCTTGGAGTGACGAGGTTTTTTCGTTCGAATGTTGTTTTCAGGCTGTTGTGTCCATGAATGTAGATTCTCGCCAAGGCAATTAAATCGTAATGAAGGTTGCCAAATAGATTATAAGGGAGTTTCTCATTCAAGGCGGATAATGCTTCTGTTTGATTCCCTGTTTTGGATAGAATATCAGCCGCAAGCTTTAAATACGTTTTCAAAGTTTTTTTATTGGTATCTATTTCTGTAATGCCATCAATATACTCCGTTACCTGTTCGATAATAACCGTTTTTTGAGCATCAACATCTTCCCTTAATAGGGTGCTTTCGCGGTCGACACGAAGATGGTGTTCAACCCCCGTTTTTTGAGCATCAACATCTTTCCTTAATGGGGTGCTTTCGCGGTCGACAGATTGTTCTAGCTTATGAAGAAAGGGTTCAATCTTCGTCCGATCTTGTACAGACAAAAGGGTATCAATAGCTATTCTTGCTTGTTGGGGAGGAATAGCTATGTTTGATGAAATTGTTTTTCCTGCGTTTATTATCCTTATTTGAACGGTGGCTGCTACGCCTTTTTCTTGAAGTCTACGCATACAGCCATTAACCTTATCTCCTACACCAGGCGCACCCGAGGATGTAATCACATTTAAAACGCAAAAATTATTGTTATTTCCATACCTAATTTGAAGACCCCAAATAAAATTTTGTTCTTGAGTGGGAAGATAAAATTCTTTGTGACCAAATAAGGGGTCCACTGCATACTCCTGAAATTTGTTTTAAAAAGATTTTTTGTATTGTTAGTTGTTAGAAAGCTTCACAAGAAGTTTCTGTCCATGGAGTGAGAATTTCAAACCCATCTTCTGTGATCAGAAAGGCCCATTCCCACTGAGCAGACGGTTTTCCATCTTGTGTTCTCGCTGTCCACTCATCGCTTTCATCGATATACAAATCCGCTGTTCCACCATTTATCATTGGCTCTATTGTAAAAGTCATACCAGATGCTAGTGGAATTCGGATGGGGTTTCTGCAATGGGGGACTTGGGGGGGCTCGTGATATTTCACGCCAACACCATGGCCGACAAACTGCGTTACGACTCCACATCCTTCCTTTTCTGCGATATCGGAAATTCTATTTCCAATTTCACAAATGGGAAGGCCTGGCCTTAAGATCTCTGCAGCTCCTTTTAGACAGGCCAAGGAAACGTCAAAGACCTTCTTTTTGTCTGAGCTTACCTTTCCGATAGCAACCATCTTTGAGCAGTCCCCGAAATAGCCATCTAAAATAACGGCGAGATCGATGTTGAGAATATCGCCTTGCTGTAACACCGTTTTGTCGGGAATTCCATGACATATGACATCGTTAAGAGAGGTACAGATGCTTTTGGGAAACGGGGGAGAGCCGTAGTGTAAAGAAGCGGGTACGGCGTTGGCCTTTAAAATGAGGTTGTGAGCGATATCGTTAAGCTCGCCCGTAGTTACTCCCTCGACGGCACGATCGCACACTTCATCAAGGAGAGCGGCGGCCAGATGATTGGCACGTCTGATCTTTTCAATCTGCTCTGGAGTTTTTAGGAGAATACCCCACTTTTTGGCGTATTGCTTTGATTTAACAGCAAGGGTTTCATGGATAAGTTCTGGTGGAGCGGGGAAGTGGCATTTCTTCCACTTTTTTCCACTCTTGCACCAACAAGGGTCATTTCGGCCAATCATCCATTTCTCCTATAGAATCCTAGCATTTTATCCCAGCCCGACGCTTGATTGCAAATTGTAGAAAAAATCTACTTTGTGTTGCTCCTTGCTAAGGTTAAAAACCTTAGTTTCGTCGCAACACTCGTATCTTATTCTCCTCGCTCAACCCCTAAAGGGAATAGGGCGCAACTTGAGTTTAAAGAGTTCCTCCCTGGTCAGCGAAAGACACCACCTTCGTGTTCGATTTTCTTTCGGCTATGGCTGCCGCCCTCATGTCTTTAGTACTGGCCAAGCGTCGTTCTGCACCATCTGTTTGCGATGTGTTATACGGGGTCTTCGTTCCGAAAATTGCTGTAAACCTTTCTTTAGGAAAGGAGCACAGTATGTCTGTAGCCTCATCTGATAGTAGTGCTTCTTCTGGTGTTGGGGTATTTTCATATGCTCTATATTTATAGATCCAAGTAAGCAGACCTGAGAGCAAAGATCTTTTTTCGTTGCATTTTCTATAAAGGTCGATGATCTTTTCTTGTACTTCAAGATAGCGGTACCGCTCCTGTACGTTCATCGAGTCGATATCGTTCTCAACCAGCAAAAGACCTTGCAAAAAGATAGAGGCTATTCTGTCGATTGAGGCCGTGCCACTATATCCTGAGATCTTGACAACACGCCTTCCCGACCACTCGACATATGTTGTACATGTTGCCCCTGAAAGTAGCCTTTGTAAAGAAGTAATAGCGTGCTTAAACTCTATTGCGTTTAGTACGACCTCTAGATGCATGTCTACTGCTCCAACGTATGTGTTATTTTTAGAGCAGCGGTTTATACCGGATGAGAAGAAATTTATGCCACAGTAATGTTTCTCGATTTGGCGCTTTCCCCATAAACGCCGGAGCTGTAGCGTTTGGCCATCTCCTCACACGTAATGAGAGGAATCTTGGGGCCATGGCCGGTTTGCCCAAATTGCTCCATACGTTCTCGGCAGATTTTTGTTACAGCTTGACGGGCCTCTTTGAAGTAGGCTCTTGGGTCGAAACTTTCTGGATGCTCTGTAAAAAAGGTGCGAATAGCGGCAGTTATGGCAAGCCGAATATCGGTGTCGACATTGACTTTTCTCACTCCCGCTTTAATAGCACGCTGGATTTCTGAAATAGGAACCCCCCACGTCTGTCGTATGGATCCCCCGTGGCAATTGATGGTTTTTAAGATATCTTGTGGCACAGAACTTGAGCCGTGCATAACGAGGTGGCAGTCAGGGATGCGCTCATGAATCTCTAAAATTCGGTCGATAATGAGCACATCACTTGTCGGCTCTTTTGTAAACTTATACGCTCCATGGCTCGTACCAATGGCAACGGCGAGCGCATCAACACCTGTTCTTTTTACAAAATCGACCGCTTGATCGGGATCTGTAAGCAGCTGTTCCATAGTAAGGGAGCCCACAGCGCCATGGCTGTCTTCCTGCTCTCCAGCGCTTAATCTTTCAATAGAACCAATTGTGCCAAGCTCTCCTTCAACAGAGACTCCGACAGCATGGGCAACGTCGACAACAAGGCGCGTGACCGCTACATTATACTCATACGAAGAGGGGGTCTTTCCATCGTCTTCTAAGGAGCCGTCCATCATGACACTTGTAAATCCCTGGCGTATAGCGCTGATACAGGTTTGCGGGCTGTTGCCATGATCTTGATGGAGCACTATGGGAATATTGGGATAGAGCTCGGCTGCGGCTAACATGAGATGGCGTAAAAACGCATCTTCTGTATATTTTCGAGCACTGCTGCTGGCCTGAATAATGAGTGGAGCTTCAATCTGACAGGCGGCCTGAATAATGCCCTGGATCTGCTCCATATTGCTCACATTAAAAGCGGCAAGTCCAAAATTGTGTTCTTTCGCATAGTCAAGTAGAGGTCGCATTGGAACCAAAGGCATATTGAGGTTCTCCTTAAAAGGTTAATAGAATTCAACGCATACAGGATATATTGGCTGTCCGTCAACAACTACTTCCAGTGAAGCACATCTTCTAGAGGTAGTCGACTTCGCTTAGGTGGATGTGTTTCGGGATATCCTAAGGCAACAATAAGAGGAACGACAAAGCGTCGTGGAATCGAGAGAGCTCTTTTTAATCGCTTTTCATCGAATGAGATGATCGGGCACGTTGCAAGGCCGGCGCTTTCTGCGGCCAACATGAACGTCATAGCCGAAAGGCCAACGTGAGTAGAGAGCCACTCTCTCTTATAGACAGCGGCAAGTGTAGGAGTAGGGGAGAAGAGGCTTAAAAATGGGGCGAAGAAGGCTTTTGCTACCCATCCCATTCCCAACGGTTTATGAGAAAAACTCATATCGACAAAAAGTCTATAGTTTTCTCGGTCTTGTTCTGAGATCGCACCAGCTTCTTGGTCTTGTAGAGAGGTCTTTTCATAGTGGTTTTTTGCTACATCTCGGTCAGCTGCAAAAACAATGACGGCAGGAGCTGTTTGAATGGCTTTTTGCCTCATACACGGCTTGAGGATGCGCTCTTTATTCTGTACTTCTTTAACTACGTAAAAATGAACCGGTTGGAGGTTATATCCTGATGGGGCTCTTTGTGAGACCCGAAGAAGCCGTGTTAAAACCTCTTCGGGAATTTGATCCGATTTAAATGCTCTCGTTGCCCGTCTGTGGTTAACGAGCTCTTCAAATCGGTCTAGGTTCATGCTTGCTCAGCAACTTGTTGCTCGTCAAAATAGGATTGTGCACCAACTATCATGACTTCAGCAAGATCGGGGTCCCCTTCAAACGAGAACTCCACTTCGAGCTTTGTTGAAAGCTCTTCTGCTGGACGACATGTTATTAATACATATCCTACATGTTCGCTTAAAATATCACGAACCTTTTCATGAACACTATCGTTGTCTTCGATTGCATCCTTTCCTTTCCTTAAGTACATTGGTAATGTCCTAACGTATTTGGAAATGTTATCAATCTCCCCATCTCCTTCCGCGGTATACTGAACGCGTGGCGAGGATCAATCGGCACCTTACTCAACCCTCTATTTTTTGCAAACCTGAAATTTACTTTTTTGTGTTTTTTTACAAAATAAAGATCAGACGGTTTTTTGTTTCTAGAGTTTCTTGGAGAGATTTTCTTATAAAGGAGTATAAAAAACTGTTTGTTGCAAAACGTGTCAATTATTTAAAGGCGGCGCTCAGTTTAATAACTGAGGCTCTTTAGTAATATATTGAAAGAGTTTGAGCTGACGTTTGAGCATATGCCGTTCATATGCAAAAGAGCGGTTAAACCACCCTTGTGTCTGCGTGTCTAGCTTCCCACAAATAACATGTGCTCCAATAATCCATGATCTTGGATATGGAGCATCGAGAACTTGCTCAAAGTGTTCAATGGCGGCATCTTTACCCTCTGTTGCTGCAAGAAAGCAGCCGTAGGAGAAAAAGAGGGAGCTTTCTTCATTAGAACAACTCTCTTTGTCAATGCTGGAAAGGAGCTTTTCTGCTGTCTTTGTTTGATTGAGAAGCAAGGCGGCTTCAATAGCCCTGGCGAGTAGCTCATCATGGAGTTGATCAGACCAGTGAGAGGGGCCCTTAATGTTATACAGGCTTATACACAGAGCATACTCTCCTTTTCGGAAAAATTTTTCCATTAACAAAAGTAAAATATGGGCTTCGAGATTATGAGGAGAGCTTTCCAGCAATCGTTTTTGGGCCTCCAAATAAAGCTCTTTCTGATCCTCTATGAGAAGAAGTTCTAAACAGGAAAATAGATGAGCATACTTTTCCTGTTCGTCAGAGCAAAGAAGAGCCTTCCACCTTTTAAGACCGCTGTTGAGCAATTCTGTTTGATCGAAAAAGGCAAAGAGGACAAGACAGTCGATAATGTGGGCGATAGGAAGAACGGGCATTTCAATGAGGTTGTCAAGAATCTCGCGTACAATAAACGGCTGTTCAAGCCAAAAAGATATTCCTAAGCAAAACCTATGAAATCGCAGCTGTTCTTCCCCTTCATCGCCTCGAGAGAGCAGAAAGGGAGGGACTTCCCAGTGTTTGTGCAGACTATCGAAAAGCTTCTTTGAGGAGGGCTTGTTGGCGATATTTGAAAGAAACCGAATAGCGAGACTGATAAAATAATAGGCGGCAACTCTATTGCGCTGGGAAGTCTCGTGCATTCGTAAGACAACTTGTTCGATAATTACTTGAAGTAATGGGTGATCTTTATAACGCCTAAATGCGAGCTCGAAGCATTTAATCTCTTCTTGAAACTCACCGGTTGTTTGGTAGATAAGCGCCTTTCCGAGATACTCAAGGGGCGCGCCTGGAGTATGGCGCAGCTTTTCAAATTCACGCTGGGCCAGGTCAAAAACGGCCTCTTGTTCTGTAACATCGACTATTCTCTTTCCCTTTTCAAGGAGAGTAAGCCCTGCTCGAAAGAATGCCTCTCTCCCTTCTGCTCGTCCTGAAAACGAGTTTCCAATACGCCGATATTCTGTAAGCGCTTTTTCATAATCACCATTGGCAAAAAAAGCATCAGGAACCGCCAAACACTTTACCATGATGCTTTGGCTGCCAACAGAAAGCCGAAGAGGGCTAATATCAAAGTCGCTGTTTTGGGTAAGAAGGCCGACGTGAGTTCCAACAACCGGAAAGTGACTTAAGTAGGAAAACTGACGTACACCATTTATTGTAAGGGTAATTGTTTGGTCGATCTTTTCAATACAAAGATCGTAGGTAATATTAGGCTCAAGATGCAGGTCTGGGGCTTCAAATACGGCAACACCTGAGCGAAGCAGCGTTGTTCTTCTTCTTTTTTCGAGTTTTGTTGTAAGCCACAAACAATATCCATCTGTTAGTTGATGGCGTTGCATGGCATTAGGAGCACCGACAATGAGTCCTATCCCTGGACACAGTGGTCCGAAGGAGATTTTTACATTAAGGCGAACATTATCGGTAAAGCTCTCTTTAGAGATCATAAGGCCATACCATTCAGCAAGCTCTGATGAGCGAGTGATGGCCGTGTGTTCTGCAAGAAGTATATGTTCTTGAAATTCCCAGTCCTGTTTTGTTTTTGTATCGAGTTCTTTAACAGGAAACCACTCTGAGCGTCCCTCCAAAAAGCTTTCAATATGGGCTATTAGTTCATCACAGGTGGCATATCGATCTTTTGGGTTTGGTGCTAAACACTTTCTGACCACCTCAGAAAGGGGCTGAGGAACATCTCTATAAGGGGCTCGAACCTCTGGAGCAACGAACTCTTCTGTATTGCAAATTTTAAGAAAATTTTGCATGTTTTTTCGAGAAAAGGGGAGTCTCAACGTTAAAATCTGGTATAAGATACCTCCAAGAGCATAAATATCCGTTTGTTGGGATGCGGGTTTTCCTTGTGCTCTTTCAGGGGCCATGTATGCGACCGTTCCTACGGGTTTTCCTGTTCGGGTAAGACGGTACTTTGACGAAGAGGGATTTTCTTCTTCATCTTCAGCCTCTTCGATGAGTTTGGTAAGCCCCCAGTCGAGAATAATAACTTCTCCATACGTTCCGATAATGACGTTTTCTGGCTTGAGATCTCTATGAAGTACGCCCTTGGAATGGGCATATGCTACAGCGTGAAGGACATTGAGGTAGAGGCGAACGAGCGTTGGAATTGAGCTTTTATGGTCTGCTTCGTGGTCTCGAGCTTGACGAAGTATCTGTTTAAGCGTTTGCCCTGCAATGTAGGGCATTGTGTAGTAGATAAGGTCTTTTTCTATAAAGATAGAGTAGATAGGGATAATCGAAGGGTGAATAAGCTGACTTGTAATTCGGGCCTCTCGAACGAATCTCTCTTTAAGTTGAGGGCTGGTAACAAGATCTGGACGAATCCTTTTAAGGGCAACTCTTCGACCGCAGACAGTGTCAAATGCTAAAAAGACCTCTCCCATACCGCCTTTGCCAATACTTTTTAAAAGCAAAAACTGTCCAATGCTTCCCATAACCTCATTTTGAGCTGGCTTGTTCTCTTTTAAAAGGATGGCGTGATTATCTATAAGAGAATGTGCTGAAACTGGCTGTAAGCGTGCTCCACAGTAGGCGCAAAACTGGATAGGGTGCTTTTGTTCTCGCTCTCGGCTTCTTTTAAAGACCGACTGACAAAAGGGGCACTTGACCTCAATAGTTGTATTATCCATTTCCCGTCCTTGACATCTTTCGAAGAAACCGACCCGTCGGGGACGTTTTCTTTTGTATAAGCTCTTTAGGAGAGCCTGAACCTATGATGGTGCCGCCATCTATACCGGCACCAGGCCCAAGCTCAATAAGATACTCACATGAAGCTATAAGGTCTAGGTTATGATCTATGAGAATGACGGAATCACCGCTTTCTCTAAACTTTCGTAAAATATTTATTATATATTCTACTTCTCTTTGGTGAAGTCCTTTTGAAGGTTCATCTATGAGATAGAGTGTCGGTTCTTTTCGTTTTCGTGCAATTTCTGCCGCTATGCGTACTCGTTGCGTTTGAGCAGCAGAGAGAGAGGCCATCTCTGTTCCTAAAGAAAGATAGCCAAGACCTACTTCTTTAAGGGCCTCTATAAGATAAAGAATTTTGGGATGAAAGGAAAACAGCGTGCCAATTTCTTGTATGGAAAGTTTGAGAAGAGCTCCAAAACTAAGGCCCTGGTATGTAATAGAAGAAGAGACGGAGTTAAGTCTAGCTCCCTGGCAACTTTCGCACCGAGTGTGAGCAGAGGGGAGAAAGTACATATCGACTCTTTTATACCCAATACCTCGGCACTCTTTGCACATTCCTAAATGGTGATACGGACTAAAGTTGCCAGGAGAAAGTCCCCGCGCTCTTGCATCGGGAAGAGCTGCAAAAAAATCACGCAACGGTTTTGAGATTCCAAAAAAGCTACAGATATCAGAGCGTATCGTATGAGGCGTGTGTCGTGTATCAAGTACGATGAATCGCTGTATAGATTCGAGACCTGTAATTGTTGTAGTAGAAGGAAGACCGGAGAGGTGTGCTCGTATAGCTGGCTCTAAAATATCAAAGATCAAAGTAGACTTTCCGCTTCCAGAAACTCCTACAACCCCCACAATACTGTTTAGGGGAATTACACAAGAGAGCTTATCGATATTGTGACAGGAGACATTTTTGAGATGAAGTCGCGTTTTCGTGTTTACATCATATGGCAAAATGGGAAGAGGTCTCATTTTGACAGGTGGGCCTTCGTAGACGATCCTTCCTTCGTCTAGTTCTACAACACGATTACACGCTTCAATGAGCTGGGGATCGTGTTCGGTCAATAAAAGAGTGTTTCCTAACGATTGAAGTTCTTTGAGAACCTCGATAAGAGATTCATTATCTTGAGGGTGGAGACCACTTGATGGTTCATTGAGAACATAGAGAAGGCCGGAGAGATTGGATCCGATTTGTGAGACGAGTCGGGCTCTTTGTGCCTCTCCAGACGAAAGCGAAGAAGCACTTCTTGAAAGAGAAAGATATCCAGTTCCAAGCTTTTGACAAAGAAGAAGCCTCCGAGTGATTTCACAGCACACTCGTTGTATCGGTTTTGTGTGTGATTTTCCCTCAACCCATTTTGAAAACCAGTGATACGCTTCATCAATTGGCATAGCACAAAATGTATCGATGGACAGGCCGGAGAGGGTGACATTTTTAGCAAGAGGATGCAATCGAGATCCTTCACAGGATGGACAGTGACGCTCTGTGAGAGCCCCTATAAGAAAATCCGGAAGGTCCTCTTCCTCATCGATGGTCTTTTGTAGATCTTTCCACCCAAAAAGGGCCTTTTTTTGGTTTGCTGTTAGATGACAAAAGGGCATTTTTGCATGTATGCCCAATTTTCGAAGTTGTTGATGTGGACGAGACCCAAGTATGTGTTCAACGAGATCAATGACACTCATTGAGGAAGGGGGATTAAGTAGTGAGGGATCGATGGCAAGGAGGGTTCCTAGTCCTTTGCATTCACTACATTGACCCTCTTTTTTGTTGAAGGAGAAGGTTTGCGACGTTATGGAAGGATACGATTCTCCGGTTTCTGGAACACTGAAGGTGAGATTAAAGGGCCGCTCTTCTCCATCTATAATGAGTTTGACAGCCTCTCCAGAAAGCTTTGATGCAGCCTCTAAGGAAGCCAAGATCCGCCCCTTTTCCTCTTGTTTGGGTCGAAATCTATCGACAACAACGTCAAGCATTTGTTTTTTGCTCTTAAGAGATGTAGGAAGGTCGTCTTCATCGAGATTGATCTCTTTCGAATCTATTCGCACTCGATAGTACCCTTTTTGACGCAGTTTTGTAAGCAGATACTCAAGAGATGAAGAGAGTTGAATGGGGGCAAGAATCTGCACTTTTGGGGCAGGGACAAGTCGCACAAGCATATTGAAAATGTATTCTAATGATATCTGCTGAATTTCATGGCCCGTCTTTGGGCAATGAGCAACTCCTGCGTGTGCCCACAAAATTCGCAAATAGTCATAGATTTCAGTAATTGTTCCAAGTGTGCTTCTTCGGTTGGAGATGTGCAAGGCTTCTTCTAAACAAATAGCTGGAGAAATTCCTTGGATACAATCAACAGATGGCTTTGGCTTTTGTTTGATATATTGGCGAGCATAGGGAGAGAGCGATTCTACGTATTGACGCTCTCCTTCTGCAAAGAGGGTTTCTACCGCAAGAGAGTGTTTTCCAGAGCCAGAAGGTCCAACAAGCCCGACGATTTCTCCTTTAGGAAGAGAAAGGGAGATGTTTTGTAGATTGTTTTGTCTGGCGCCTGTGATCTCAATAGAGGTTCTTTTTTCGAGGGGGGTTGGTGGGGTCGAAGTGCTTTTTTTGGTAGAGAAAAGAGCTTTCAACGCCTTTCCTGTTGGACTTTTCATTGTGGCGATTTTTTCTGGGCGGCCCGTTCCTATTATTTTTCCTCCATTTGGTCCCGAATCGGGGCCAAGATCGATAACCCAGTCTGCCGTTTTAACAAGATCCATGTTGTGCTCGATTACGAGAACGGTGTTTCCTCTGTCTACAAGCTCGTGAAGTATTTCGAGTAATTGAGAGAGGTTGTGAGCATGAAGCCCTGTTGTGGGCTCATCGAGAAGGTAGAGGGTTTTTCCCTTGCTTGGACGAGATAGCTGTCGTGAGATTTTTAACCGCTGCGCCTCACCGCCTGAAAGTGTTGTCGAAGATTGGCCAAGCTGAAGATATCCAAGCCCAATCTGACACAACGTTGATAAGATCCTTTTTATTTTTGGAATTGAGTCGAAAAAGAGAAGGGCCTCATGGCAGGTCATAAAGAGAATGTCTGCTATCGATTTGCCCTTGTATCGTATAGAGAGAGTCTCTGGATCGAACCGTTTCCCTTTACACGTTTCGCACTGAATCCACGCCTCTTCAAGAAAATCCATATCTACTCGAATCGAGCCCAGCCCTGAGCAGCCTGGACAAGAGCCTTCTTGTATGTTGCTGCTAAAGCGACCAGCTTCCCACCCATACGCCTTGCTTTCAGGAAGAGATGCGAAAAGGGAGCGGATCTCATCGAAAAGACCACTATAGGTTGCAGGAGTTGATCTCGGTGTTTTTCCAATAGGGGATTGGTCGATGTGAACAACTTTGTCGATCTGCTCAATGCCAATAAGTTCGCTATATGCGCCCTCTTGTTTATCAGATCCCATAAGGCGATTTGAAAGGGCGGGAAAGAGAGTGTCAAGGATGAGAGAGCTCTTTCCAGATCCCGATACACCGGTTATTGCGATAAAAGCGTTTATGGGAATTTCGAGCGTACTCTTTTTGAGATTATTGTGAGAGGCTCCTTTGAGTATAATCTTTTCTTTTCCAATAGGTCTATGCGGCCTTGATTTTCCAATTGTTTTTCTTTCAAATAGATAGTCCGATGTCAAGGATGAGGTATTTGCAAATTCTTTGAGAGGCCCTTCATAGAGAAGTTTTCCTCCCTCTTCTCCGGCTTCTGGACCAAAGTCGAGAATATGGTCTGCTCTTTGAATGATGGGAAGGTCGTGCTCGACAACAACAACCGTGTTTCCCTTGTCTCTAAGATGAAAAAGGGACGAGAGAAGCTTTTCGTTGTCTCTTGGGTGAAGGCCAATAGAGGGCTCGTCTAACACATATGTGATATCGACAAGTCCTCCTCCTAT
>Ga0180437_10005220_pt1 | contig 17899 bp, 8 predicted proteins | sample SS_ome_4_FD_132410 | JGI IMG/M metagenome (GOLD analysis project Ga0180437, IMG submission 132410) | Hypersaline lake sediment archaeal communities from the Salton Sea, California, USA - SS_3_D_1 metaG | ecosystem: Environmental > Aquatic > Non-marine Saline and Alkaline > Hypersaline > Sediment... | reverse complement strand
GATCTCCGCGCCAGCCTTCAGCAGCCGTCGCCGCTCGACCGGGTCCGGGATTACTCGGTTGCCCGGCAGCCGCGAACGGAGGATCTCCACCTGGAGTTTGAGGAAGCGGACGTGCGCGTCCCGACGCGTCGACCATCGCTCCTTCAGCAGCACGAACATCGCCATCAGCCATTCCGGCAGCATGGATCATGCCTCCCGTACGCCGACCGTAAGTCCAGCATCTGCAACGGCCCGACATTTTGGACCACCGCCAACGGACCCGCAACCCCACGCCCCCGTCCCCTCCTCTCGCCATGTCGCGCCGGCCATAACCGGCTGGTCACTTTTTCTAACCATGCTGCCGGGTTATGACCGGTAGAGGCATTTTCGTGTCTCTGCTTCGGTTTCGAAGAGGGTGAGGACCGCTCTACTCCGGGCAACCCCCGAACGCGACCGGCACGAAGCTCGTTGGGCCAGCACAGCCCGGCCCGTCGGGGCGGCCGTCACTGGGCCGGGCCGGGTGTGGCCTTCCGCCCGGCCGGGACACCGGCCTCCAGGGCCCCGTCGAAGTGAAACAGCGTCAGCGTGCGGGCGTCGGCGTCGAGGCGCTCGGGCGGCTTGAACGCCCGGACGTAGCGCCGCACGGAGCTGATCCGCAGCTCGTCGATGGCCGCGCCGGCCGGCCGATAGCCCGTGTTCATCGAGCCGACCTGGATTGGCAGCGGGAGCTGCCGGACCTTCAGCGGGCGGCCGGGCGACGCCTCCCGGTTGCTTCGGCAGCGATCCGACGCGAGTTTGCCGTCGAGGAACACGGCCATCGCGGTCTTGTCGCCGTCATCGAGCTTCCACTGGACGGCCACGTGGTGCCAGCAGCCCTTCCGCCACTGGCGGATATCGGCCGAAACGCTGCGCGACTCGTACTGGGCGTTTGAGAGCTGGCAGACGAGGTGTCCGTTGGCGTGGTGGGCGATGGTGAGGGAGTCGCGGTTGGACAGGTAGGGGTAGTCCGGTCGGACGGGCCCCATGTTGAAGAAGGTGTGTTCGAGCGGTCCCCGGGGCCCACCCGGGCGCGTTGCGGCGTCCCAGTTCGGTCGGACCCAGAACTCGATGGTCCCCTCGTCGAGCCGGATGGCCCTGGGCGCGTCGGAGGCGAAGAACACGGGCGCCGCCAGGGCGGATCGCGGCTTGCCGTCGATGCCGGGGGCGTAGAGCGTTTCGGCCCCGACGGCGGGTCGCCGGGGGCTGCCGTAGCGGCGGACGAACGTCCATCGGCCCTCGCGCGCGGCGACCTCGAACGTGCAGACCACGCCCGGCAGCTCCGTGCGGAACAGGTGGAACAGCCCCCGCGGCGGGCGCCAGAGGAGACGGACGAGGCCCGCGGTGCCCAGCGCCCGCTCGCCGATCGGCTGGACGCCGTCGCTGAACCGCACGCCGACGCGAACGTCGTGTAGGTACGTGTCAGTCTCGATCCGCAAGTCGCCGTCGATGCGCGTCCCGGAGCCGTCTCCCGTGGTGACGTGCCGCATGCTCATCGGCTGGAGCGTCAGGCCGACCTGCGGCGCGGGCCTCTTCTCGCCGGCGCGGCCGAACCGCAGCGACGCGAACTTCGCCGGCGTTCGGAAGCCGCTGCCTTCGAGAAAGACGATGGCGTTCTTCTCGGACTCGCCCTCAGGCCGCGTGTGGACGATGCTGCGGCAAAGCAAGGCCTTGCAGGTTCGCCCGGCCGTCGGGCGCACGCCGATCTCGCCGGCGGGGATCGCCATTTCGACGGTCCAGCGGTCGGCGGTTCGGCGGACGGCCACATCCGCCGCGGAGTTCCACTTCTGCGAGTACTCGATGCGTCGGTCACCCAGCCGGGCCGCGCGGGCGTCGAACACGGTGCCCCGCGAGTCTACGATCCAGTGGGCGAACTCCTTCGACTCGCCCCGCCGGGCCAGCAGCACCTCCACGCTGTCGCACAGCCGGTATTCGTCCCGGGCGCTCATGACGTGCGCGATTCCCGAGGGGCTCGGGTCGAAGCACTCGAAGGCTGCGTAGAGGTGCTTGTCGTCGTACAGCAGCCGCGCGCGCGTCTCCAGCCCCTCGACCCGCAGGACGCGGTAGTCCACGAAATGCTGAACAGGTGTCGCCTCGTTCCACCCCGGCTCGTCGAGTTTCGCGTTGATGCGGATGGGCCCCGCCGCCGGGGCCGCGACGACCTCGCGCGTGCGGCAGGACCGCTCGAACCAAGGGGGGATGGTGTGTGCGGCGATCAGCGCCTCGCGCCGCCGCCAGAGGTTCTCGACCTCTTGCCGCAGTACCGCGACGTCGAGGTGATGCAGCATGCCGTCCACCGACGTCTTCCGGACGTACTTGCGGAAGAGCTGCTCGGGCGGGGAGGCCTTTCGGGCAGCCTTCCACCTGGGCTCGGCCTCGGCGAGGTGCTTGCGGGCGGCGGAGAGGTGTTTCTCGACGGCGGCGCGGTCACCGTTCTGAATGGCGGCTCGCGCCGCCAGGACGTGCCCGCGATGGTTGGCGAGGATCGGCGCGGCCTGTGCGAGCCGGTAGAGGTTGAGGAAGTACCCGTGCCGGTCGCCGAAAAGGACGTTTTCGTCCTGCTGGATGCGGCGGAGCTTTTCGAGCGACGCGGCCGCCCGCGCGGCGGCGCGGGCCTGCTCGAACATCGCTTCCGCGGGGTCGTCGATGTGAGCCCGGCGCATGACCTCCTGTGGCTGGGCGATGAACAGGAAGCTGAGGTTCTCGGCGAACAGCGGGGCGACAAGCGGCCCGGCGCGGTTGCCGAAGAGGGACCGGCAGGCCCGTTGGGCAAAGGTCTCCCGCTGCGGCGGGGGCGGCAGCGTCGTGCCGATGGCCAGCCAGCGCCTCGTGTCGAACGGGCGCGAGCCGGGTCGGTGGACGTTCCAGGAGCACTCGGCCCCGAGCAGGAGGGTGACTTCCGACCACGACTTGCCAGACGGGCTGTGGAGGATGTCGTCGCGGGACGGGTCGTGGAAAGTCTGCGTCCAGAGCGGCGTGGTGAGGAACAGCGGGCGCCAGCCCTTCCAGAAGGCGTACTCGTAGTAGAGCTGGAACCGCCGCTTTCCCCAGGCGGCCCGGGCGAGGTCGAAGTGCAGCCGATCGCTCTCGCGGATGCACACGAAAACGTCGGACGGCAGCAGGACGTCCAGGCGGTGGAGGAATCGCGTGAGCTTGTCGGTGGTCTGTTGGGCGACTTTCCTCGCGGCCCCGCCGGTGCCCATCTGCGCGGCTGCCTGCTCGTAGACGTAGTTAGGGTCGAGGTATCGGCCGGTGTAGGGGTAGACGACGGCCACGAACTTCAGGTCGGGGATCCGCTGCTTGATGGCTCGGTAGTAGATGCCGAAGACGACGGCGTCGGCCTTGGCGCGGTCGTCGCCGTAGGTCTTGCGGCAGAGGTGGCAGCGGCCGAGCCAGAGTTCGGGATCCTGCCATCCGCCGCCGTCGGTGGCGTGGAGGTAGTAACCCTTGTACGCGGCCTTCTGGAGCCACTCAGCGGCCCGGCGGGCGCGGCGGCGGTGGTAGTCCAGCCTCGACCAGCAGAAGTAGCGGCTATGCGACCGGTGGCGGACGACGTGCTTGAAGTCGGGGTTGTCCTCGTCTCGCGGGTGGCTGCCGATGGCCGTCGTGTCGCCCGCCATGGCCTCGATGCCCCGCGCCAGGCCGTAGTCGTGGATCTCCCTGAGCGCCTCGGCCGCCACGGTCGTGTGGGCGGGCATGTCGCCCGGCTTGTAGTTGATCGGGTGCCAGGCGAGGTTGATCTTGGCCCGGAGCATCCAGTCGTAGTATCGCTTCTGGAGGGCGACGTAGCCGGCGGCGAGCTTCCGCGCCTTGGGCAGGTCGCCGGCCCGCTCGGCCTGGAGAATGCCGTACCAGTCGCCGCGAAGGTGCTCGGCGAAGGGCATGCCGTGCTGGCGGTAGGTGAAGTCGGGCGCGTCGCGCACGGAGGCCGGCTGAAGCAGCAGCCTGCCGCCGCGGCGGACGATCAGCCCGCGGGCCGTGACCGCGGCGTACAGCGTGCCCAACGTGTCGCAGCCGACGAGCAGGAGCTTTCGCCCGCCGCCTTCGCGAATTGACTGGATCACGTAGCCCTGCCGGCCGGGATCGCCTGGCGCTACCCGCAGGCCGGGCCGCCTGAGGGCGGGCAGGCGGCCCGTGCACGTGGCGATGACGATGGCATTGCCGTCGGGCAGCTTGGCCTCCAGCTTGCCCACCGGCAGGGGCCTGCCACCCAGCGAGGAGATTCGCTGGTTGATCTCGCCGGCGGCGATCCCGGCCCGTTCCGAGGCGTCGGTGACGATCCGGAAGCCCGTCAGCGCGACCGGGTCGCCGACCTCGCGGAACTCCTTGGGAAACGGGATGATCTCATCGTGGTCGGCTGGCGCGACCCCGCCGGCCAAGGCTATCGTCACGGCAAAGGCGAGGCGTCGCATGGTCTGGTCCCTTTACGCGCCTGGGCGGTACCAGGCTGCCGGCGCGTGCAGCCTCTTCGGCGGGGAGTGCCTGCCCAACAGGTCGATCTTCTTGACCGGAATTTCCCAGATGGCGTTGCGCCCACAACCATCGTGGGCCTTTCCGATGATCCTATCATGGTCTCCGAGATTGACAAGCTCTTCTCGGGTACACGGTGTCTCCGGAAGCGCGTCGGTTTGGGGACCCGGAGGCTGAGACGCCCTGGGAACGTCGTTTCCGGCCCTCAACCGACCCGAGAGAATGCTAGCCGATGCCGCGATTGGTGATAGAATCGCCAGAAAGGCCGACGGCGGTCGTCGGCGAGAAGCTATCCAGGAAATCCCGGTTGGTAGCATGCCCGCTGCCCAACACCGCCCCTCCGAGGTCGCCGGGAGCAGCCTGCTCTCGATTCTCTCTCACAGATCACGCCGACATCGTGCCCCGTCCCCTACGAGGTCATCTCCCCCTTGAGGGGCTGTCGAGGAATAGGCTATGTGATGGGTAGGCTGAACGTTGCCATCCGTGAGCGAGCTCCGTCATGGAGACCGGCTGAAGACAGGCTGAGAAGGGCGAGATAGGAAGGGAGCGATCCATGAAGCCCTTCGCGATGCTGGCCATCTGCGGGGTCGTCCTGGCCGCCTCGCGGATCCTTATGGCTGAAACGCCGCTCGAGACCGTGCTTGCCCGCACCAGGCCGCTGACCCACCCGTTGGGCAAGCGACTGGGGCTATGCGTCTGGGCCGCGCTGGACGTGCCGGGCACCAACGAGCAGATCGCCAAGACGCTCAAGTCGCTGCATGCCCGAGGTATCGCCGCGTGCGCCACGTGGCGCCCAGGAAAGCGTTTTGAGGCGTCGCTGGCCCAGGCCTTGCGCATAGCGGCCGCCCAGAAGCGGCTGGGCATGCGCGTCAACATCAATGCTAACGCGTGCACCTATCGCTTGTTCGACGGCTCAGAGGCCACCGCACACGTCGACGCCGACGGCAAGCGGTTCTTCGACACATCGTCAGCCGGCAAGGTCAAGCTGGGCTGCCCGTTCGCGGTTCGCCACCGCTATGCGGCGTTGGCCGAGCAGTTAGAGCAGTTTGTGCGGGCCTACAAGGCCAAGGCCCTGCCGATCGATCTTGTCTTCGCCGACTGGGAAATCGACGGACCAATCGAGTGGAACGAAGGCTGGGCCGCCGCCCGCCGCTGCACGCGCTGTCGCAGACACGTACCGGACATCGACAAGTTCGCCGCCTGCCAGAAGGCTTTCCGGCAAGTACGTTGCGAGGTCACGCGGACCTGCTACGTCGAGCCCGTGCTCAAGCACTTTCCCAAGGCGCTGATCGGCAACTACGGTGTCTACCCCAACGATGGCTGGCGGTACTGGTACGACTACTTCGAGCGAGTTCCCGAGCCGAAGGCCGTCGGCGCCCGCACCGACGGGCGAGGCGTCTACCGCCCGTGGCCCCGTGACGAATTCAAGCTCTCGGGCTACACGTTCGCAATGCCGGTGCTCTACACGCGGCACGACATCTGGACTTGGCACGACTGGCCCAGCGACGACTACCGGTGGTTCTATGCCCTACTTCTGCAGGCCAGCAGCGTCGGGAAGCACACGCCCGCGGGCGTGCCGATCATCAGCTTCGTCAACTACACCAGTTGCTGCAAACCGCGGGGCAGAGACGATCCCGTCACGCCGATGAGCGCGACCGCCTACCGCGAATTGCTCTGGCATGCCCTGCTGCGCGGACACGACGCATTCTTCCTGTGGTGCCCGGCCCGCGATGTCGCCGCAGAAATCGGGCCGCTGCACGCGGTCTTCGCCAAGTCGCTGGCCCACGCGGACTTCCTGGACAAGGGTACGCCGGTGAGCTTCGACATACCCACGGCACCCGGGCCAGTCGTCAGCGGGCTCAAGCTCGGGGACCGCGTGCTCGTCCGCCGGACGGATTTCACGGACACGGCCGACCCGGTTGTGCTGCGGGTGGGCAAAGCCCGATTGGAGGTCCCCCGCCTGGATGGCCGTCTCCGTGTATTCACACTGGGCGATTGACCTCCTCCGCCAGCTGCATGGTGCCCTGCAAGGTCCATCCCGGCTGGCGCCAGAGGCCGTTGGACGCGCAAGACGGGTTAAAGGACGGGAGAAAAGGACCTCGGGGCTCTGACGGCCTCGCCAAGCCCGAGTAGAGGCCATACACGCGCCACACAGCCGGACCGCACGGCCGATGAGGCTCCACGGGGATAGGCGCATTTCCTGTGCCCGAGGGCGGACGGAGTCTTCGGGAGGGACAACGCGCTGGGGCAACGAGTCGCTGGACGACGAGGACTGTTAGCGGTTAGCGTTCAGAGATCAGCGGTCAGCTTCGGGCGGGCGCCTTCGGTCGCCCATTTGTGTTTAGCGGTCTGTCTTCAGAACGAACAGCTGCACGCGGTGGCGTGTGGGCAGCGTGACTGTCAGCCCGGCTTTGCCGTCGAAGTTCCTCAAGACGATGGGCCGGCCCGCCTGGCCGATCGGCGCATGTGGATCGCACGTGGCCACCAGGTGCAGGTTGCCGTTCTTGACGCGACGCACGATGGGCAGGCGTTCGGTGAGCTGCTTGGCCGCGGGAACGTCGATCTTCACCTGGCCGGTGGCCAGGAACTCCTCGAACCGGTGTACCAGGGCCAACCCGCGGAACATGGCGCCCACCGGCTCGGCCCGGGGGCGCAAATGCTGGCGCAGCTTGGCCGCGTCCATCGTATAGACGGGATGCGCATCGCCCACGCCCTTATCCTTGCCCAGGTGGTCGCCCACCACCCGGAACCGGGCCGAGCCTTCGGTCACACTCAGGATATGCACGTGCTCGTACCGTTTGAATTTGCGCGAAGCGCCTGGCGCTTCGAACGCCGTGCCGATCTGCACGTCCCTTTTGGGCGCGAGGATGCGATTTGTCGGTTGGACGTCCACCTCCGGCGGAGCCTGGTCGCTGCCAGTGCCTGACCAGCTCCACAGGACCATGCCCTTCTGACCCGTGAAGAACCCCAGCACCGTGATCGCCTCGGCCTGCTCGTTGGGCATGGGTTGATACTGCCACCAGCGCCAGCCACCTCCGCCGCCGTGCAGGAGCCACCAGTAGTATGGGCGAACGGGCTTGGCCGGCCGGGCCTTGGCGACCATACGTATGTTCTCGTCCACGTTCGCAAGCACATAGGCCGGGTTGTCCGGCGTCCAGTAGAAACAGTAGACCGAGTTGTAGATCAGGTCGACCTTGGGATAGATCAATCGCCCGTAGAGGTCCCAGCGCCGCTGGTTGCTCTCGCGCAGCTTCCCCGGCGTCCTCCAGCCGAACGCCTGCCGGCCACCCGGGTCCCAACCGTAGAGCCCGATCTTGGCCCAACCGGCCGCCCGGGCCATTTCGATCGGCAGCGTGTAGGTGCGTGCGTACCCCGCGTAGTACTTCCTCTCGAACGCCATCCTCGTGGGCATACTCCCTTTCGGATACCACGACTGTTGGCGCAGCTTCTCCGGCAGGAGCGCCCCGTGTTCGATATCGATCATCAGCAGCTTGTTCTTATCGGGCGGACGGGTGAAGATGGCCTGGTCGAAGTCCTTGCCCGTCAGCTTCAGGTCCATGAGCAGGTCGTAGCGCTTCGGATCGATCCCCCTCTTGGCCATCCACTTATGCCAGCCGAACCCGCCCCATGTCAGGTACTCCGTGCCCTTGGGCAGGTGCTTGAGTTGGCTGATAGGCGGACGCCCATTGTAGTCGTAGATGTATTTGAATCCGTGCGAGGCGGCGTAGTCGCTCATGTTCCAGTTGTGCCAACCGCCGTAGCTGAACTCGTTCGTGAAATGCTTGAAGCGGAACGCCTTCAAACCCGGCACGACGTACGGGCGATCGTCGGCCGGCACGCCATCCATCATGCGAGCGTGCTTCTTGCCATAGTCGTGCGGCGGCGCCACCGGCACGGTCTCTGAATCGCCCAGCGCAGCATCGGTCAGCATGCCCGTCTCAGGGCTGACCGTGCCGCCCTTGTCGGTCAGGCTCCAGACGGACGTGCCCTCGGGTACGAGCGCGCCCTGCGCGTGGGACGCCATGCCGATCGTGATCCACAATCCGGCGCCCCACAGAATCCTGACGCCTGGTGTGAGATGTCTCATGTGTCGGGTCTCCCACAGGAAGCCCTTGTCGATCGCGCCGCAAGCCCCTGTCGATTCGGCTCCCGTGGCTGGCACGCGGCCCTTTGTCCAACGCTGCCGCTGACGCCTCCGCCGGATCGTACGGCTGATGAGGCCTCACGGCAACAGGCACAAGTCCTTTACCTGCACGATGGACGGAGTCTTCGGCAGGAACAGGAGGCGGGACCTGACCCACCAGCAAGCTGATCCCGGGCGTCCCTGCCAGCGCGGCGCCCCCCCATCGCGCTTGCGGCCAGGACGACGGCACGGATCTGAACGAGGGCGCGGTTCATCTCGCCGTTCCTTTGGTGGGCGGGCTCATGCCGCAGGAGGCCGTCAGCTTACTTGGCCTCTCGAATGGCCTTCATGAGCGACCGGAAGCAGCGCGCGGACTCACCAGGGGCGTTCTTCTCAGGCGCTGCCCCGGCAGCCTGAGCCTTGTAGGCCTTCAGGAATTGGGCGAATCCGCACCAGGTGGTCTGCACCATGCCCAGCCCCCGCGCGGCGAGCGCTTGGTTCCGGCCGCGGCGGATCGCCCGGATGTGGGCAAGTTGCCGCAGCGCGACCGCGGGGTCTCGCCACGGACAGGCCACCACCTTGAAGCCCTTCTCCGTGAAGAACTGCGGCGTCTTGTGGGCCTTGCGGTAGTGCCAGTCGCAGATGACGATGTCTTTCGGCACCTTCTCGATCGCCGGGTGCGTGGCGTTCGTGCTGGCCTCCCACTTGCCGATGCCCGTGCCCTTGCCGTCGAGGAACCGGTCGCCCCACATCCACATGCGACATCCGATCTTCTTGAGGTGGGCGTGAAGGGCCTTAACCTCGCCTGCGAAGAGTTCGGCGGGGTTCTTGCCCTTGCAGCGCGGGCAGTCGGAGTCGGCCAGGATGAACACCTCGTCCATACCGACGTGGAACGCCCTGGCCTGGCAGGCCTCGGCCAGTTCGTCGATGAGGTCGAACAGCACCGTGTGGACCTGCGGGTGGAGGGGGCAGTAGCTGCGGCAGTAGATGCCCTTGTTCTTCGGGTACTTCCCCGGGGTCTCGTCGAACTCCGGATGCTTGGCCAGCAGCGTGCCCGTGCGCTGCGCCCACGACTGATGCCCGAGGCAGTTGATCTGAGGGATCAGCTCGATGCCGCTCTGGCGGCACGCCTTGGCGAGCTGTCGCACCTCGTCCTTGTTCAGCGCCGACGGATTGGCGAACTCCCGCCGCGATTGGAAGTCGAAGTTGTAGTTGAACTCCATGATGAAGGTGTTCACCCCCTCCTTGGCAAGCGACTCGCGGATGAAGGCCAGAGCGCCTGCGAGGTCCCTCTTCGCGGGGGCGGAAGTGTGGAGCCCTCGGATGGGAAGCGCCGCGCCGGCCTCCTGCTTCCGGGCGTCGGCCGGAGAGGCGGCCACAGCAGCACAGAAACACCACAGCACAAGCGAGGCGATCGCCGTGCATGCGTAGACGTTGGTCATGGGAACTTCTCCTTTGCGACGGGTCTCTCGGAACACACACCGTGAACAGGCTCGGCCGTTCATCGTTCCATTGCCGCGGTTTGTCCTGTGCTTGGCGTTCCTCCTCATCGCACGCTGCCGAGTTGCCTTGTATACCGCGCGTTCGTTCGGATCTCGTCAAAGAACCTCGGATACATGCCTACGATGATCCCGTCGATCGGCTTGATGTGCTCAAAGGCGAACTGGAACGCCTTCCGCACGGCCTGCTGGCTGGAGCACAGCCGCCCGGCCCCCAGGATCTTGAAGGCCAGACACGGCTGGGTCACCTGGCGGATAATCGCGGTCATTGCGAGAGGGTCGGCCTTGTAGAAGGGATAGGCAATCTCCAGCGTCTTCAGCGCGGCCTTCGGAGGCGTCCGGCGGGTGAGGAAGTAGAAGCATGTCATGAAGAAGTCCACCTCCCAGCCCTCGTCGGCGATTCGCTTGATACAGTCCGAGTTGTGGGCCGAGACGCCGGCCAGCACGCTGCGGCGGTGGGCCTCCTTGACGTACGCGTGGACCTCCTTGCTCTTGCCGGCGCGGAACAACCTGTCGGTCGCGCCGCCGTGATGCACCATCGCGATCGGCTTGAACTCCTCCACCATGGCCTTGATCTGGCTTCGCCCCGAGTGCAGGCAGATCGAGCGCATCTTCGAGCCGCACTCGCGGAGCGTTCGCAGAACCTTCACCATCTTGTCGGACACGGAGAACTGGTGAGCGGTGATTCCCTCCTGCTCACAGCGCTGCAGGAACTGCACGGTCCGATCGACGGTGAAGTACTCGCGCATGTGCCTGTCCATGTGATGGCCCAGGTACAAGCCGCCGCCAATGGGGTTGTAGCCTGCGAGCAGCCGGCTGACGCGATGCTTGCCGAGTTGGATGGCAGGCAGGGCGGACGGCTGAGGAGCTGGGGGATCGTCGGCTCTCGCTGCTTGTGACAGGACCGTTCCGGCAGCGACCCCAGCAGAGAGCCGGCCCAGGAACTGCCGCCGATTGGTGCCGAGTGAGGTGGTGTCTGAACCGGCCATGGCAGAGCCCTCCAGTCAGGTGAGTCCCGTTGCTCATCCCGACAGGCAGACCGCAGGTTGGGAACTCGCCGGCGATCTTGACCCAGGAGGCCGGTCTTTTCAAGCGTGAAGCCAACGGGCAGGGCCCCCGGCCCCCCAGCCCCGGGCCCAGCCGGCCGCCCACGCGGAGGCAGATTCCCTATCAGCCACCAGGCCTGCTTGCCGATCTCGCAGTCGGTGATAGAGTCGTCAGAAAGGCCGACGGCGGTCATCGGCCGAAGGCCGTTCGGGACATGTCGGCTCAATAGGCGCTTGAAACTGCCCAGAGGAGACTACATTGGATTACCTTGGCCGCCTATGATGATCAAGCAGTCTGGGCCTCGTTCCGTCGAACTCTACGAGAAAGAGAGGAAACCATGCGTCGACTCCTCTTTGTGACAGCTCTCGCGCTTGCCGTTGGTTGTTCGGAGACCTCGGGTGGCCCTGATTCCGAGGTCAATGACCGTCCGGAAAAGGTCGCGGCACGCCAGGGAAGGGCGGCCGCTCCGTCTGGAGCTGGCCGCAATGACTGGCCGCAGTTCCGCGGCCCCGGCGGGCTCGGGACCAGTCTCGCGATGGCCCTGCCGACTCGCTGGAGTGACAGGGAGAACGTAGTCTGGAAAACCGAGATCCCGGGGACCGGCGCGTCGAGTCCGGTCGTCTACGGCGACCGCGTGTTCCTTACGTACCAAACCGGGTACGCCGTCGATCGGAAGGACTCTGGCGACCTCAACGACCTCAAGCGCCACGTGGTGTGCCTGGATGCGGCGGGGGGCAAGGTCCTCTGGACATGGCAGGCCAAGACCGTCCTGCCCGAGAAGAAGACACCGCGGTATCTCGGATACGCCTCCAGCACACCGGTCGCCGACGCCGAGCGGCTCTACTGCTTCTTCGGGAAATCCGGTGTCGTCGCGCTGAGCCACGAGGGCAAGCCCCTTTGGCAGACGAGCGTAGGCGAGGGAACGCACGGATGGGGGTCAGCGTCATCGCCGGTGCTGCACGGCGACTTGGTGATCGTGAACGCATTCGTCGAGTGCGGCCAACTCGTCGCGCTGGACAAGAAGACGGGCAAGGAGGTGTGGCGGGCGGGGGAGCTTAAGGAATCCTGGAACACGCCGCTCCTTGTGCCTCTGCCCAACGGGAAGACAGAACTCGTCGTCGCCATCTCCGGCAAGATCCTCGCGTTCGATCCCACCACGGGCAAGAGGCTCTGGTGGTGCGACGGGCATCGATGGTACATCGTACCGAGCATGGTGGCGCACAACGGGGTGGTGTACTGCCTCTCGGGCAAAGGCGTCGAGGCCACCAAGGCCGTGCGAGCCGGCGGCCGGGGTGACGTCAGCACGACGCACGTCCTGTGGACCGCCAAGAAGGGCTCGAACGTGTCCTCGCCCCTGTACCACAACGGGCACATCTACTTCGCCCACGAGCGGACCGGGACGGCCTACTGCCTCAATGCGGAGACCGGGAAGGTGGTCTACGAGGAACGGCTACCGCGAACCGGCGGCGTGTACGGATCGCCCATCCTGGGCGCGGGCAAGATCTACTACCTGTCACGCTGGGGCGGAACGGTGGTCCTGGCCGCGAAGCCCGAATACGAACTGCTGGCCCAGAACCAACTCGATGGCCAGCGCGACATCCTCTCCTGCCCGGCGATTGCCGGGAATCGGCTGCTCCTGCGGATGAACCGCTTCCTGTACTGCATCGGGCCGAAGTAGGCCAACCACGTCGCAGCTATCGCTCGGCCGGAGATGGAGCGCGGCGGGACCGGAAAGGGGTGTGGGACGCCGTCACTGGCGTCACGTGCAAGGGCTTCGGCATGCACCAGGTCAACGCGGCGCTGTGTGCCCACACCGCCCGTTGCTGCGGCCAGGGTGAGGTGGTGTCGTGGTCCAGCGGCTTGCGGCCCGGACAGTTCCCAAACAGCTTCAGGGGGCTTGACGTCGTGGGTTCGCGTGGTAACATCCGATCTCGTCAAAGCTCACGAGGTTCTGGAGGGCTACCGATGTGCGACCCGTCTCTGTCAGGTGTTGTGCTGCCATCCGGGTGGGCCAGCACCGTCAAGTCTGCTGTTCTGCAGGTCATCTCTCTGGCCCACTGCGCTATCGCAGCCGCATGGGGCTGAGCTGCCAAAGGCTCGAATGGCGGCACCCAGCCTGTTCGCGCGGGCCCAATTGCCCCGGTCCGGCGAAGGCCCCCTGGCGTTTCTGTCGGCGGCGGGGCCAGCAGTGTGGACCGCCCAGCGTAGGCGATTCAGTCAAGCTTCTTGGCGGTCTGCTCCGGCGTGGTGATGCCCGGAGGCAGCTCGAGAACGCGGATATTGCGGAAGTGGATCTCCGAACCTTCGGATTCCAGGCACAGGTAGCCTTTGCGGACGGACGAGTCTCGGATGGAGTTGACGAACTTGCCGTTGATGGCCAGCTTGACCGTCCCGTCCACGCAGACGACGTCGTAGACGTTCCACTGGCCCTTGCCCTTGCAGCGCAGCTCCAGCGATTTACTCCGGCTACCGCGCGGGTTGTCCGGTGTTGCCCTCAGCCCACCCGCGCCGAACAGTTCGCCGGAGACGTAGCCGATGTCCTGGGGCTCACCGTTCTTCTTGCGGTGAATGTTGACCCAATCCAGCTCGAGCATCTGCACTTCCATCCCCTTGGGAAGGCGCCTGCCCTTGGGCGTGACGCCTTCGCTCCACACGAACACGCCCGAGTTGCCCCCCGCCTTCATGTGCCGCCATTCGATGTGCAGGATGAAGTTCTCGTACTGCTTCGCCGACCGCATCACGCCGATGGGTTTGCCGCTGCACACCAACAGGCCGTCGCGGACCGTCCAGGTGTCCGGAGCGGTGTTGACGTTCACCCATCCGGACAGGTCCAGGCCGTTGAACAGGTCGACCCATTGCGGGGCGCTCGCGGGCGCCTTGGTGGCAGGCTTCTCCGCGGTACAGGACTCATCGATCGACGGCGCCGCAGGTCCCACGAGTAGCAGCAGGGCCGCGCCGGCCAGGCCGAAAAGCGATATCGTCTTCATGTCAGACCCTCTATCGGAAGATCTCGCCATCCAGGATTCCCTGGGTAGCTTCTCGCCGACGACCGCCGTCGACGTTGGTGGCGATTCTATCGCCGATCGCGGGATCAACAAGCACGTCTTCGGCTCGACGAATAGGTCATCCGGCCGTTGCCTGGGCGGTAGCCCAAGCTGCGCCGTTCCATCCTCGTTGCCTTCTCTCAGGCAATACTCCCTTCGTGGTCGCCGCCTCCTCTGCACGGGCTGCGGTGGCGGCCTCACCACTCCTCATCCCTCAGGTCCGTCGCATTGCACAGGCTCCACCACACGCATCGATGACCGTCAAGGTGCTCAATGCAGCAGTCGGCAGCTGTCACTGTTTCGCTCCGAAGCAGTGAACCTTGCCGTCGGCGGTACTCAGGTAGAGTGCCCCATTCGCCGCGATGAGGCCGTCGTAGACCGGCGGGGCGGCCAGGCGCTTGAGCTTTGCCAAGGTCATGCCGTCGGTAGCTGAAAGCGCCCAGAGATCGCCGCCCATGCGGCCCTCGAAGGCGGCGGCCGGGTCGTCCTCGGGAATGACGTCGGGCGGGCCGGCCACGAAGAGCTTGTCTTCGGCCAGGACCATGGCTCGCACCCGCACCGGAATGCGCACCGACCACTTATCCTCCGTCTTCTTGAAGGCCATCTCGTCTTGGCCCGGCTGGTACGGTTTGGCAAACACCCGGTAGCCCTTGGTGCCGGGGCTGAAGCCGCGCCGCACTCGGTTGCGCTCAGTGAAGACATTGACGCCGAAGACGTGCCTGGCGTCGACGACCAGCAGCTGACCCCAGGCGCCAATCCTGTTCATGTGGCGGTCCCAGCCCGGCCATCGTTGGCTGTAGGCCCAGTAGGTGCCCTCGTTGTAGGAGTCATCGAGAAAACCACGACTCGACAGCAGGCGCATGGCGTTTGATCCGCGCTGCGGGGCCGGCTTGTAGCGACGATACCCGCCGGATTCGCGCTGCATGCCCTCCATGGGCGCGGGGAAGCGCTTGAGGTCGCTGCGGAAGCGTTCCTGGTGCAGGAAGAGATCGGCCCCGTCGCTGACCAGGATGTCGGACTTGGCGCCGTCAATGTAACCGGCGCCGCCCTGGTCCTTGAATGGATCGGGCCGGGGACCGTCGAGGCGGTTGCGGTGGACGACCTCGCCGGTCACCGGATCGAGGGCGTAGACGAAGATCCCACCGTCGAGATAGGTGGAGCGCCCGGCCGTGAAGTAAACCAGAGGGCGCGGCGGCTTGGCGGTGATGTCGTTCTGGACGACCACGGTGCCGTGCACAGGCCACGTGGACTCCAGCTGTCCGAAGGCCCCGACCTGGCGATCGGCAGGCGCGGCCTGGAAGCGCCAGACCTCCTGGCCGTCCTCGAGTTTCAGGCAGTAGACCCAGCCGCCGGTCGACCCGAAGAAGACCAGCGAACCGTAGACGGTCGGAGGCGAATCGATGCGAGCGTTTGCGGTGAAGCTCCAGAGCGTCTTGCCGTTGGCGGCATCCAGGGTCCGGACCGTGTGTTCGTCTTTTTCGGCCACCAGCAGCTTGCCGCGGACGACCACGGGCGGTGTGATCGGGGCGGCGAGGTCGACCGACCAGCGGGTCCGCGGCCGGGCGGCTACGGACGTGTCGGCGCTACCGCTGCGACGGGTATCATGCCGGTACATGGGCCAATCCGCCCCGGCCGGGGTGCTCAGGGCCTCCGTCGGTACCGTGCCGAAGGCCGGGCCCGGCTTGAGGGTTTCGGCAGGCTTGGGCGCGGTTGCGCCGGCGGCGGCAAAGAGCGCCGTGAAGTTAGAGAGCAGCACGCCCTGGTAGCACACGCACTGATGCGGGGCCGTGTAGAGCATGCCGTTGGCCGGCAGGAAGCCGTAGATGCAAGGCGCGCGCAGCCAGTCGTGGCGCATGTGATCCTTGCCCTTCAGGTCGAGGAACTCGACGCCGCGCTTGGGCAGGAGCAGGAAACGCTCGGTCGCCTTGCTGCGGTAACAACGATAGTGATGCCCCGGGCTGGTGAGCTTGGCCACCGAGACAGTGCGGACCACCTTGCCGGTCCTGGGGTCGTAGCCGACGCGCCGGGTGGTGGTGTCGTTGAAGTGGCAGGGGAGGTTATCCTTGGTGTGCACCCCGAACCAGAACAGCCCGCCGATGTAGAAGATGTCCCTACCGTGGCCGCTGGGCCCGCGATACATGGGGCCTGCCCAGAGATGCTTGCCGGTTTTGGCCGAAAGAGCGTGGGCCTGGTGGTAGCGGATGCGTTGGTAGCCGCGCTGTTCGACTTTCTGACCTTTGACGGGCCCGCATGCTACGGCAATGGCCTCGTCGGTAGCCACCAGGGTTCCGATCGAACCGCCGGTCTTGATCGGTTCGCTGGCCCAGAGGTCCCGGCCGTTGGTCGCGTCGAGGCAGAGAACCTGGTCCCTCTGGGCGAAGTAGAGGCGCTGCTTGCGGCTGGCGAGGCTCAGTTGGGCCATCACTCGGGCCTTGGTCTGCCACTTCTTCTTTCCGGTTTCGGCATCGAACGCGGCGATGCGCCCGGTGTTCTGGCTGATGCGGAAGTCCCTCTTCAGTTGCTTTGGACGGGCCGTGTCGCGGATGACGAGGAACAAGGTCCCGCCATCCAGGAGGATCTCGTCGGTGCCCTTGGTGTCTTCGAGGACCGAAAGCACCTTGCCGGTGGCGGCGTCCAGGACGCTGACGGGCGCCTCGTAACCAAGGGTGACGTAGAGCTTGCCCCGGGTGGCCACGAGGCGGCGCGGCGTGGTCCTGGGCAAGGCCCGCAGCAGGTCCCAGCGGCTGGGGACGTGCCACTGACGCCAGCCCCAGTTCGGCATGGGACGCTTCCAGAGGAGCATTCCGTTGAAACCGTCGCGCGCAATGAGCTTCCATTGTGCGGGAAAGCGCTTCTCAGGTTGCCCAGACGGGCCCTCATCCCAGATATAGAAAACCCGCCCGCCGGCCGAGACCATGCCCGCCATGCTCGAGTTGACCTCGTGGCTGCGCGCATACGCCGGACCGACAACCCACTGCATGCGCTGCGGCGGACCCACCCGAGTGTCCTTGGAGACGGCGTTGTTGTCGGGGCCGTAGAGGTAGTGCGGCCAGTCATCGATCCCGGCCGGCACAGGTTTGGTGTACTTGATGAGGCGGCCGCCGCCTGGTTGCTCTTGCAGTCCTTCGGCAGGGACGCCTTCGGCCAGCAGGGCGATGCCCCGCGGGGCCAGGACCCGGGCGACCTCGCCTTTCGGGAGCTTCGTGTTTGCGTCGTCGACAATGAGAAGGTTGACCAGGTTGTCGACGTAGGGGAGGGCACCACCGGACCAGAGCCGGGCTGACACGCGACCGTAGCGCCCGGTGGCGCGAATGGCTTTCCGGGCCTTTGCCAGCTGGCCGGGGTTGGCCGCCAGCCCTTGCACGGTGAACGTGTCCTCACCGCCCCACGCGGCGATCAGAGCCTCGTTTCCGCAACCCACATGCACCACCAGTCCGCCTTGGATGCCGCTTTGCTTAAGCAAGTGTGTGGCTTCGACGGCATCGGATGTCGTGGCGGAAAGGACCGGGGTCAGGACGAAGACATGAAAGAACAGGCGCCGCATCATCGGTACTCCTTCTCTACAAGCTGAGGTCTGTTGCCCGGGTTTTACTTGGTCTCCTCTCCCAGGACAACAGCCAAGTGGACACGCCGACGGTGCTTTGTTCCAATCAGGCCGTCTATCCGATCATACATGCCTTTATGCCAACGACGGGCGTTAG
>Ga0180437_10005215_pt1 | contig 17903 bp, 13 predicted proteins | sample SS_ome_4_FD_132410 | JGI IMG/M metagenome (GOLD analysis project Ga0180437, IMG submission 132410) | Hypersaline lake sediment archaeal communities from the Salton Sea, California, USA - SS_3_D_1 metaG | ecosystem: Environmental > Aquatic > Non-marine Saline and Alkaline > Hypersaline >... | reverse complement strand
CGTTTTCGTGGTCCCGTCACCGCGGCCGCAGTTGCGTAAGTCAGGCACTCTGTGCCTCCCCTACCGAACTGCGGCACTGCTGGACAAGCCAGCAGTGGCACCCAGCGGAGTTAAACGTGTTCCGAAGGCACTGCTGGACAAGCCAGCAGTGGCACACAAGTCAGCAGTGGCACGCGACGGTGCGTCAAGGGGTCGGCGTATCGAGATCAACCGGCCCGGGGCGGATGATGGTGGGGGCGGAGTGGATCCTTGGCCGGATGGCCAGCCAGTCGACGCCCTGGAACTCGGGGTCGGCAATCTCGCGAACCTCGACGTCGCCGAGGTAAGGGCACATCGCGTCTACCCACGCGATCAGCCGCTGCAAACTCAAAGGGTCCACGCGCACGTCGTAATGCTCGCCGCTTGAGGCCAGCTCGACCAGCCGGCTGGTGTACGACAGCGCGGTCATCGGCGGCGGTGTGCGGTAGGCCGCCGGGTCGGTCTTGCCGTAGGCCTCGACCATCAGCATGCCGGCGACGCCGAAGCCGGGCGGGGGCGGCTCGGGCAGCTCGTACGGCTTCCCCCAGGTGGGGCGGCCGATAAGCGTCACGTATGGCTCGTCGAAGTCCAAAAAGCCGGGGCGGCGGGTGAGGTCCGGCTCATCGCGGGCGTCGCCTTCCCCCTGGTGGCACTCGCCGCAGTAGCGGTCCAGCACCGGCTGGACGTAGCGGGCGTAGCTCACCGTGTCCGGGCCCCACGGCGGCGGCGTGATTTTTTGCGGCCCGCGGGCCAGGGCGATCGAGGCGGCCTCCGGCTGGGGCGTGGTGCTGTGCAGCTCGTGGCAGCCGAGGCAGCCCCGCCGCTCGCCGGGCATCACGCCGGTGAAGCTCCGCATCGTCTGCAGCGCCCGATGGTCCCCGTCGAGAAGCTGGAAGTGCAGCGGCAGACCAGCCGGGGCGTAGAAAGCCACGGAGCCGTCGGCCTCGATCGGCACGGTGCCCAGCACCCTTTTGACGCCCTCCGACTGCACCATCGAGACGACCGGGCCGGTGGAGATGTACGGCCGCTTGTGCCAGTAGGTGTAGGTCTTGTGCTCGATGTTCAATACGCGGAGGAAGCGGGCCTTGCCCTGAAGCTCATCGGGGGCGCCCTGGTAGACGTTGCTGCTGTAGATCACGCCAGGCTTGGGCCGCAGCCGCTCCCGGCGGCCGGGCCACTGGACGCGATCGGCAATCACCGGCGGCTGCGGCCGCGGCCTGAGCGGCAAGGCGTGCAGCACGTTGTGCACGCCTTCGTAGATCAGCTCCCGATTGCCGTCAACGTCCATCAGGTAGAGCACGAATTTGCCCTGGCGGCTGGCCGAGACGAGGAAGTCCTGCTCGCCAAGCGGATAAGACGAATAGTACGCCTCGTACTGCCCGCTGGAGTGATAGCGGGGCGACTCGACCGGATCGACCGGGCCGTTTCCCGACTCCGGCCAGGGCAGCTCGGCGGTGACCTTCGTCAGCCCGTCGGGGAAGTTGAAGCCGCGGTCGGGATCGAGGATCCCCACCGAGCCGGCGAACCAGTCGTGGTGCGCGCTGCCGGTGAACATCACCCGCCGGCTGCCGGGGATGCTCCGCGCGTCTTTCACGAGATCGGGCCAGACGCTCTGGTTGCCCCAGAAGGTGCTCACCTGGGTGCCGTCGGGATTGACGGTCCACAGCCCCTGGGCCCGCCAGAGCGGCTTGTCGGTGTATTCCCACCGCGTGTAGATCACGCGGCCGTCGTGCATCACGCTCGGCAGATAGTCGGGCTCGTTGTTCCGCGAGATGAGGTAGACGTTCCGGCCATCGGCGTCGCAGCGGGCCAGCACGTAGGCGTTGGTCGGCGGCATGCAGCGGACGTAGGTGTGCCCCCGCGTGGTGGAAAAAATGATGTGCTCCCCGCCGGGCAGGTAGATCGGGTCCAAGTCGTCGTACGGCCCGTCGGTCAACTGCCGCAGGCCGGTGCCGTCGACGTTGATCTCGTAGAGATGGAACGACTTCTCGTTGTGGGGCTTGAACGAGACGAGCACCCGCTGGGCGTCCCAGGAGAGGTCGGGCCGCCAGAAGGAGCCGTGCAGGGGCGCCCCGGGCATCAACTGCCGCAGCCTGCCGCCGGGTGCCAAGCCTTCAAGCACCAGCAGCCGCCCGCCGGGCACGGCCATGTAGCCGAGCCGGTGGCGGGTTTCGTGCCGCCACTCTTTGCCTTGCGGATAAGGCATGTCGACAAAGAGCACCTTGTCGAAGTCGACCACCGGATTGGCCAGCATGATCGCCCGCTTGATCTTGCGCACGCGAAAATACAGAGCGGCGTCGGCCTTGCTCAGCGAAGCCGCCTCGCGCTCCAGCCGCACGAGCTCAGCCAAAGCTGTGGAAAGGTCGCACCGCTCGCCGGACGCCGAGCGGATGCGGTCGGCCAACTGCCGGCCCCAGGCGATTTCCTCGCGAATGCGCTCGGGCGAAGCGTCGCCGTCGGCCTGGTGCAGCCAGTCTCGCTCCAGTGCTGCCTGTGCCTCGGCCGGCGCCAGATCACGAGTTGCCGGCGTCTCAGGCGTGACGTAGGGGGCCACGGCTTCGGACACGACGGGCCGGAAATCGATCCGCCGGACGGCATCGAGCAACAGCTCGATCCACCGCGGCGAGAACCGCGACGCCTCGCCCGCCGCCTCCAGCCGCTCCAGCTCCGCCGCGGTCGCTTCCGCCTCTTGGCGGCGGCGGGCCTCTTCGGGCGTCTCCTTCTTCTTCTGCTCGTCGGTGAGCGGCCTGTATTCCAGCAGCAGCTCGACCAGCCGCCGGGCCGTCTCGACGTGGAGCTCGTCGCCCTCGCTGCGGAGGTACTCCATCGGGCTTGCGCCGGCCAGCTCGACGAAGTCGCGGTAGTCCTCCGGGAACCGCGTCTTCAGCCGCGCAGACAAGACGCCGCCGAACTCGGGCGAGGGCTCAATCTTGCGTTCGGCCAAATGCTCGCGCGAGCGGGCCAACGTGGCCGCAAACGTGCCCGCGTCGACATAGAACTCGTCGAGCTGGCGTTGCAGCTCCTCGTTGAGCCGGGCGAGCGACTCGACGCCGCTTCGGTAAACCGCCGCGATCTCTTGCGGCGAGAGCGCCTCGGCGTAGATCCGCAAATCGTCCAGGCCGCCCTGAAAGTGCTCCCCCCGCCCGCTCGAGGAAGCGATGAAGCCGGGCACCTCCGGCTGGACGGAGATCACCCCGGGCCGCTCCAGCCGGGCCACCTCCTCGCCGTCCAGATACACCCGCATCAGCTTCCCGTCGAACGTGGCCGCCGCGTGGTGCCAGCCGCCGTCGAGGACTTCGGCCGGGTTGATCCGCGCGTCGCACTCGACGTAGCCGCCGACGTCGAGTCCCAGCGAAAGGATCGTGCCGCCAAGCTGGTAAGAAAACAACAGCCGCCGCGGGCATTCCTGGCGAAAGATCTCGCGATAGCCCGTCAGATCGGTCGGCCGGGTCCAGGCGGAGAACGTGATCCGGCGAAGCTCCTCCGCGGCAAGCGGCAACTGCACCCGCATCGCGTGCCTTCCGGCCAGCTCCAGCGCCCCGCCATGCACGCCGCGGACCCGCGGCACATCCCCGCCGGCCACCCCATCCGGCTCGTCGAATGTCCAATGAGCCAAAAGCCCTCCCTCAATTGCCGTCGTGGAAGAAGGCTGAGCGGACAGCGCGGCTGAGCTCGCCACCAGCCACACCGCCAACCACCACCACTTGCCGACCGCGCAGCGCACGGGATATTCCTCCAGGTTCCGCTTCTTACGGACTCTTACTGTACCCGGCCGAAGGGCAAAACAGAAGAGGATGCGCGGGGTGGCCCCGATAGCTCTGCTATCGGGGTGCCGTCAGGCACAGGAGGCCTCTCAGGCGATCCAACGAATCGGCACGCGGGGTGGCCCCGATAGCTCTGCTATCGGGGTGCCGTCAGGCACAGGAGGCCTCTCAGGCGATCCGACGAATCGGCACGCCCACGCTCCGTCCTTGCTCGTAGTAGCGTGCCGAACTGTACTCCCAACACGATGCGCTTCGCCCGATCGTCGTCGAGCAACCGTCGCCGACGGTAGCAAGAGAAGGTGACGAAGTGGGCATGCAACTGGTCGTCGTGAATCGCCCGTCTGCCCATGTTGGCGAGTATGGCTACCCTGCCGTGTGCCGTCAAGAGGCCGGTGGGAGGAGAACTTTTCTGCCTCTTGTGCCTGGCGGCACACCGATAGCGGAGCTATCGGTGCCACCCCGCGAACTCTTGTGCCTCTTGTGCCTGGCGGCACACCGATAGCCGAGCTATCGGTGCCACCCCGCGTATTCCTTCAGCTCCCGCTCAATCCGGCCGGATTCACGCCTCAAACTCGCTCCGCGGCACTCCCGATTGGCGAATGATTGATCGCAACGTGCCGAGGCGAAGTTCGTCATGATCGGGCACAGGCACGGTAGTGGTTCCTTCATCAGTCACTCGCTGCATCGCGACGTGACTGCCTCGCCGGCGCACTTGCCGGAATCCGTGCCGCTGGAGAATGTCACAAACTTGGCGGCCTGACAATCGCAGCAGTTTACCCAATGGCCACCTCGATTTGAGTCACAAACACCTCTTCTCCCAGTCGCTGTTGAATTTCAGCCGGCGAGGCAGACTGAAAGAACAGCTCGACCGCCTCCCGAAGGTTCTCGCGCGCCGCTTCGATCGTGTCTCCCTGACTTGCCACGTCGATTTCCGGGCAGAGCGCGACGAATCCGTCGCCCTCCCGTTGGATGACCGCCGTCAATCGCCTAGTCATATTCGTTGATCCCTTTCAGTCAATTTGACGTTTCTGCTATTGTACCCGCCCCAAGCGTCCGACAGAAGGGCCTGCCAGCCGCCGAAGAGCCAAGTAACGTAGGTTATGCTTCAGCATCACTCGCCCTCCCACAGAGTAGCGTCGTGCTGAAGCATAACCTACGAGACTGTGGCCGAACGACCAAGATCACGCCGTGGCGGCCATGTGATCAACCATCTGATTCCGCCGCGATCGGCCACTCGCGTGCATCGTCTGGTTCTGCTGCCTGCTGACCCTGGGTTGTTCTTGGCGAAGCGAACACTGGACCGACAGGCCGGGTGCCGGCGCTCAGCGCTAGAGCATACCAAACAGGGCGGCGTCCACAATACGTGGTCTCGTTGCCGACAAAGGGACGGTATCATGCGACGGGCGACCGATTCGGATCTGCCGGAGTTTTCGACATTTGATCAACTGCAGCGGAGAAACGTTTCGCATCGCGGACTGCCAGATCGAATTCCACCTCGGCTCCATCATCCGAGCGGAAACGAACAGTTACGGAGACGCGACCAACGCGCGATTCGTGTTCGGTGACCGATATGATCTGCTCTGAAGGGATGTTGTATTCCATGCCGAGCCGTTCCGGGAGGAAGAACAGATTGAACGGAAAGATGGCACCCACGCGGAAGCGGTCCGGTAGCACAGCGACCCACAAGCAGTTGCTGGCCGCTGGGCGTTGGAACAGCAGCCGCTGGTGTCCACGACCTGAAATCCACCATTCACAAAACAGGGCATTGGGGAACCGTGGCGGGAAGATGAATTCACGGGCCCGTATGCGGTGTACGAGCGACACGACCAACCGGCCGACGATCCAGAGCAGCGCAACCAGGACGGCTACGACGAACGCCAGGGGAAACAGATCACGCCGTAGCAGCAACGCGTAGAACAGGAACGCGGTGACCAGAAGCCATAGTGCGAATACCGCGGCGATGGCGAATTTGCGAAACATGTCGAACTGCGCCCTGACTTTACGGTAATCGTGACGCGGAAGCTCCGGCAGCAGAACTTCCTTATAGATAGTCTCTGCCTATCACGTGTAGGCTGCAGATGTGCGGCCTAACGCGGAGGCAGCCGGTTGTTGTAGGTCGCGTGATGGCCGTCACTTATTTTATTGTCTCGCACTTTCCTGCGTGATAGGCCGTTTCCGCCTAGTGCTGAGCGGGCCGGTGGGAAAGGGCGTCGGCGGGACTGCGGACGCCGTGACCTGGACGGTTGCAAAACGTGGGTGTAGGTCCTGGTCGTGCGGACATCGTTGTATCCGAGAAGTTCCTGGACCGGGCAGCGCCAAAGGGGTCGGGAATCTTCGTTCGCGTCGAAGATCGCGAGCGATGGGCATGGAGAGGCCCCCTGCTTGGCCTGCGGGAGATGGATCTGGATGCGGCGACCCGCTGGGAAGCGCGGGTCCATCCGAGGGTAGCATACTGGGCCCCTTTGCCGCCCGTCAAGGGGGTGGTGGGGGTCGGGTGGTTTTTCTGCGGGTTGCCGGCAACCGTTCTGGGCGGCGGGCGTAGTGGGGATTGTTCACGCCCTCCCGTCTTCCGGCCGTGGGCTGGACACCAACCCGAAGCGCAAGCGAGGACAACTCGTTATGCAGCGCACGCTTGCGCTAATCGATATTGCGCTGTTTTCGGCGTAGGCCGTACGTTTGCTACGCCGTAGGCGTTGGACTCCGCAGCCCAGGGTCAGCGACGCCGCCCCAGCGGCGGAGCGCCACCCTGGGTACCGGAGGCAGAGAATCGGTTACGCCGAAGGCGTTAGACGAGAGAAGCGGGCGGATCGCTCATCGTGTGTAACGCCTTCGGCGTAAACCCCCTGTGCGAATCGCATCCCCAGGGTGCGCGGCTCCGCCGCGACCCTGGGCTTTGGACGCTCAACCGCTTCGCGGTACAGAGGATACCGGGGATACGCGACTGGGCCGCGACCCTGGGCTTTGGACGCTCAACCGCTTCGCGATGGAGAGCGGAAGAGGGCCGGCTAAAGCGGGGAGTGCGAACGGGCGACCGGGAATTGAGCGTGCGATAGCCCAGGACTGGCGGACTTCGGCGGGGAGCACGATAATAGGCCCTTGAAAGGAGCCCCGATGATGGCCAAAGGACTTCATTTCGCAGTGGTGCTCGCCGCAGGGATCTGGCCTGCCCTTTGCCGGGCTGGGGAGCCGGCCGCCGAGCCGCCGGTTCGGCCGAACGTCGTTGTGCTCTTTGCGGACGACCTCGGCTACGGCGAGCTCGGCTGCCAGGGCAATCCCCAGATCCCCACGCCGCACATCGACTCGATTGCCGAGGCCGGCGTGCGCTTCACCGCCGGCTACGTGACGGCCTCGTATTGCAGCCCTTCGCGGGCCGGGCTGATGACGGGGCGGTTTCCCTCGCGATTCGGCTACGAGCTCAATCCGATCGGCGCCGGCAACTGCGACCCGGCCGTCGGGCTGCCGGCTTCGGAGGCGACGCTTGCCCGGCACTTGCACAATGCCGGCTACACGACCGCCTTGATCGGCAAGTGGCACCTCGGCGGCACGGCCGCCTACAACCCGCTGCGTCGAGGGTTCGATGAGTTCTTCGGCTTTCTGCACGAAGGGCATTTTTTCGTGCCGCCGCCCTATCGCGGCGCGACCACGATGCTCCGCCGCAAGACGCTCCCCGACGGCCGCGACGGCCGCTGGACGGACGGCAACCTGATCTACTCCAATCACATGGGCTCGGACGAGCCGCCCTACGACGCCGACAACCCGATCCTCCGCGGCGGCCAGCCCGTCGAGGAGCCGGAGTACCTCACCCGCGCGCTCACCCGCGAGGCGGTCGATTTCATCGCTCGCAACCGGCGGCGGCCGTTCTTTCTCTACCTGGCCTACAATGCCGTGCACAGCCCCCTGCAAGCGCCCAACGGCACGATGGGGCGGGCCGCTCACATCGAGGACGTGCACCGGAGGATCTTCGCGGCCATGCTCATCGAGCTGGACGACAGCGTGGGCGCCGTGCTCGAAAAGCTCCGCAGCGAGGGCTTGGAGGAGCGGACGCTGGTGTTCTTTATCAGCGACAACGGCGGGCCGACCCGCGAGCTCACTTCGAGCAATCTGCCGCTTCGCGGCGGCAAGGGCGACGTTTACGAAGGCGGCATCCGCGTGCCGTTCCTCTTGCAGTGGAAGGGCAACCTGCCGGCCGGCGCAATCTATCCCCATCCGGTCATCTCGCTCGATGTCTACGCCACGGCCGCCGCCGTCGCCGCCGCGCCGGTGCCGCGGAATCGACCGATCGACGGCGTCGACCTGCTCCCCTATCTCACCGGGCGTGAAGGCCGGCCCCACGACGTGCTCTTCTGGCGGCAGGGCCAGCGGACGGCCCTCCGCGCCGGCGATTGGAAGCTCTTGCGCAACCCGGGCCGCGGCGCCGGCTCCGGCTGGCAACTCTACAACCTGGCCGAAGACCTCAGCGAATCCAGAGACTTGGCCGAACGTCAACCCGACAAGCTCGGGGAGATCAAAGCGATCTGGGAAGAGATGGACGGCCAAATGGTCGCGCCCGCCTGGGGACGCCGCTAATCGTCGAGAATGGCGTAGACCTTGAAGTTCGAGTACTTCAGCACGCTGTTCCAGGTGCGAAAGCCGTGGTAGCCGCTGCGGTAGGGGTTGTCGGCGTCACGGGCGGAGTGGAGCAGGCGGCCGTCGGCATAGAGGCTCATCGTGCCGTCCTTCTCGAAGACGCACGTCACCCGCTGCCGCACCCCCTGGGTCGCCGGGCGGTCCGAATAGGTCTCCGACATGAGCTGGAAGCCGGGATTCTTGCGGAAGCGGATTCGCCAGCGGGGCTCGAAGTTGGTCAGGTACGTGATGATGTAGTTGGCAAACGCGTGGTATTCGGAGTACTTGCCCGTCCGCTCGGCCGTCGTTTCGAGCAGGTCTTTGTCTTCCAGGTGGGCGTAGAAGATGAAGTTGACGTTATCCGCCCCCGAGACGGTGACCACGTCGTACTCGACGATCGTCGGGCCTTCGAAGCGCTCTCGGCACCAGAGGGTGCCCGCCCTCTTCTCGCCGCAGTCCCAGGCGAGCTCGTTGCCGGCGACCGTCAGCGTGCCGTCGGTTTCGGCGACCCAACGGTCCAGGTCGTCGAACCGATCTTCAAACAGCAGGCGGACCCGGAAGCTGCGGCCGTCGAGTTCCCTGGTTTCCGCGGCGGGCGCCGGCTGGGCCGCCGATAGCGCCGCCATCGGTGCCGGCGAGACGCTGGCCGCGGCGAAGGCGATCACAAAGCCGCAAATCGGCCGAAACGACACGAGAAAGGAAGCCGCACGCATGATTCCAGGCTCCTGCTGCCGAGAAGCGGGCATGACATTTCCGTCTCCGCCAGTCTAACAGGTTCGCGCCCGCCGGACAATTTGGCCGCTCGCGCCATGTCGCCCGACCGGACGAGCATCGGCGGGCAAACCGCAATCTTCTTGCCACTCTCCCGGCCGCGAGTATGATGGACTTGGGCGAGGCATCCCTTCAACCAGCGGCAGCGATGTTGCGATTCCGCCATGCACTTCTGGCGTTTCTCCTGGCATGGCCGGCTCTTGAGGCGGCCTCGGCGCCCTGCGCGGGGCCCTTCCGTTTCACCGAAGGAAGTTTCGGAGGGGGACGGCTCCGGTACATCAACGGCCTGCCGGTGCTCGAGGTCCAGGGCACGCCGGAAGAGATGGGCCGGCAGCAGGCGGAGCTGGTTTCCGATGCCGCCCGGCACCTGATTTCTTTCCCGGCGGAGCTGCTGGCGGAGGTCGGCCGCGAAGACCGCTGGCCGGCGTTCGTCCGCATGGGCAAGGCCATGCTGCCGCAGTTTCCCCAGCACCACCTGGCCGAGCTGGAGGCCTTCGCCCGCACGTCCGGCTGCGAGGCGGACCTGCTGGTGGGGCTGAACACGATGATCGACACGTATCGCGGCGGGCTGGGTTGCTCGTCGCTCATGGTCGCGCCCGAGCGAAGCGCCACCGGCGGCCCGCTCTTCGGCCGCAACCTCGACTTCTTCACGCTCGGCAAGCTGCAGCAGTACACGCTGGTCACCGTCTACCGTCCCGAGGGCAGGCACGCCTTTGCCTCGGTGAGCTTCCCCGGGCTGTTCGGCTGTTTGTCGGGCATCAACGACGCGGGGCTGGCCGTGGCGGTGCACGAGGTCCACTTCTCCAGGGACGGCGGGGCACTGCTCGACCCGAAGGGCGTTCCTTACGCGCTCGGCTTCCGCCGCGTGCTGGAGGAGTGTTCCACCGTCGAAGAGGCGCAAGAGCTGGTGGCCTCGATGAAACGGACGACGCTGCTGAGCCTGGCCGTCTGCGACCGGCGGGGCGGGGCCGTGCTGGAGATCACGCCGAAGAGCGTAGTCCTCCGCCGCGGCAGCGACGGCCTCTCTGCCTGCACCAACCACTTCCGCTCGCCCGCGCTCGGCATGTTCGCCTTCGCGTGGCGATACCGGCTGCTGATGTCGGCCGGAAGGATTCCCCTCGTCGACGTGTCCGACGTGCAGCGGAAGCTTCACGCCGCGAATCTCGGACGGCTGACGATGCAGACGATGGTTTTCGAGCCGGAGCCGCTCGTGCTGCACCTCGCCTACGGTTCCTGCCCGTCGTCGGCGCTTCGGCTCGAACGGCTGGAGCTGGCTCCGCTGTTTCAGAGGAGGGATTAGGGACGAGGGGCGAGGGCTACGCCAGGTTCAAGTCGACGGGTGCCACGGTTGGCTTGTCCAGCCGTGTTTCTCGCCACTGCTGGGCAAGCCAGCAGTGGCACACAATCCCCAAATCCCTCAACTCTCAGCCCTCAACCTCCGCCCCATTTTCCATCCGCTTGATCAGCGGCACGAACTCCCGCCGGGCCTGGCCGATATAGAGCTGGCGAGGGCGATGGATTTTCATGTTGGGCGCCAGGTGCATCTCTTGCCAGTGCGCGATCCAGCCAGGCAAACGCCCCAGCGCGAAGAGCACCGTGTACATGTTCTTCGGGATCCCCATCAGACGGTAGATGATTCCCGAGTAGAAGTCGACGTTCGGGTAGAGCTTCCGCTCGACGAAGTAAGGGTCGATCAGCGCCACTTCCTCCAGCTCCTGGGCGAGCTCGAAGAGCGGGTCTTCCACGCCGTGCTTCTCCAGCAACTTGTGGCAGACCTCCTTGATGATCTTCGCCCGCGGATCGTAGTTCTTGTACACGCGGTGCCCGAACCCCATCAGCCGGAACTCGTCGTCGGGATCCTTGGCGCGGTCGATGTACTTGCCGAGGTTGCGTTTGTCGTCGAGGATCATCTCGAGCATGTTGATGCAGGCCTCGTTGGCGCCGCCGTGCAGGGCGCCCCAGAGGGCGCAGATCCCTGCCGAAATGCTCGAAAAGAGATTCACCGTGCTGGACCCCACCATGCGGACCGCCGACGTGCTGCAATTCTGCCCGTGGTCGGCGTGCAGGATCAACAGCAGATTCAGCGCGTCGACGAAGGCGGGGTCCATCTCGTAGCGCTCGCTGGGCACGGCAAACATCATCTGCAGGAAGTTCTGGCAGTAGGTGAGCCGGTTTTCCGGATAGATGAACGTCTGCCCGATCGACTGCTTGTAGCTGAAGGCCGCGATGGTGGGCATCTTCGCCATCATGCGGTAGATGGCCAATTGCCGCTGGGCCTCGTCGCGGGGATCGAGCGAATCCTTGCAGTAGATCGCCAGCGCGCCGACGACCGAGCTGAGGATCGCCATCGGATGGGCGTCGGGCGGGAACCCCGCGAAGATCGTCTTCATTCCCTCGTGCAGGAGCGTGTGGCGGCGGACGTTGGCGCGAAAATCCTCCAGCTCGTCCGGTGAAGGCAGCTCGCCGTAGATCAGAAGATAGGCCGTCTCGGTAAAGTCGCAGCGCTCGGCAAGCTCCTCGATCGGGTAGCCGCGATAGCGGAGGACGCCCTGTTCGCCGTCGACGTACGTGATCGCGCTGGCCGTGGAGCCGGTGTTGGCGTAACCGTCGTCGAGCGTGATGTGGCTGGTCAGGCTCGACAGCTTGGAGATGTCGATGGCCCGGTTGCCCTCGGTGCCGATGCGGACCGGCAGCTCGAACTCGTCTTTGCCCAGAATCAGCTTCGCGTTGTCAGTCATTTTTTCGCCTGCCTCAATCGATTAGGGATTCAACCGCCCTTGTTGGTCACGCCGTCGCGGCGGCGCGGGATCCATCCGTCGATCGCTTGACGTTTCCCACGAAGCCGCTCCGCATCCGGCGGCGCGGGTGCGCGAATCGCGCAACGGCTCAGCCCGGATTGTCCATGGCCGGACACCAACCCGAAGCGCGAGGGAGGGCTGCCTAAGGAGTTGTCCTCGCTTGCGCTTCGCGTTTTGCGTGCGGCACTCCGCTGCCAGGTCACCAGCGTGATGAATGATTTGGATTAGAGCCCACCGGTCGCCCCCTGCCCGGGCCGTCTCGATGGGGCTGAGCCCTGCTAGTCTAACCCAACGGCGACGAAGAAGCAATCGCCGCGGCCGGCGCGGCGCCGTAACCTGCTTCCCGACAATGACTTAGGGCAGCCGCTCGATCATCTCGGCGTAGGAGCCGGGCTGGAGATCGGCATCCGCAACAGAGAAAGCCGCGGCCAGTCGTGCCAGTTGGGCATGGCCGTGAGCGTCGTCCGTTCCTGGCCCCAGAACGGCCTCAAACTCAAGGAAGCAGCCGAGCCGCTCGACCTCGTCGAGATGGATCCGCACGTTGTCGACCAGGAAAATCTCCCGCCGCTTGCGGACCACCGCCCGCACTCCCAGCGCCGCCGCCAGCGCGGCCCGCAGCCCCTCGGGCTCGCCCACCGGCACGAGCAAATAGTCGCTGGGCTTGGGGCCCTGCCGGTCGGGCCGCGCGTACCAGACCAGTTGCGACTCGCCGCCGTCGATCTCGCGGAGCTTCAGCCGCCCCTCGCGGCAGTGAAAGTAGGTGTCGGTCTGCCGCTGGGCGCCCACGCGCCGCGTGGCAAGCGAAGCGGCAACCCGGCGGGCCGCTTCAAGATCTCCCAGCCGCGCTTTCAGCTCGATGTTTCGCATAAAGCATCCGATAAGGAAGCCAGGAAATCAGGAGAAGAGATAGCGAAGAGAGAAAGGAGTCACTTCGCAATGACGCGTTTTACTTCAAGCGTTGGCTTGGCGAAGTTTAGAAGAAGGCCGTGCCGCCTGCGGGCGGCTCACCGTAGCACGGTCCGATCTTCCAGCGGCGTGACGTGTTTGGCGGTGACGTGCTGGGCTCCGCGATCGGGGATGAAGCCGCGGATGCCGGTCACGCCGATCTGGCGGCCGAGATAATATTGCACGTTCACGCCCGGTGCCGGCGTCAGGAAGCACTGCACGTTGCCCGCTTCGTCGACCAGGGCGTATTGCGGCGCTCCCACGGTCGAGGAGACGACGCGGCGGAGTCGCCCCACGCCGTCGAAACGCGCCTCGGCCGCGCGTGCCGCCGGCGGTTCCTGCCGCCGGCGTTCGATCGCCGAGAGCTGGCGGTCGTGACGCTTGATCTCCGTCTCCATTTCGTTCACCGCCGCGTAGCGATCCTTGATGTCTCGCGATTGGGCGATCCGGTTCAAGACCAGCCGCACGCGGCCCCGCTCGACCGCCGTCTCGGCCTGTCCCAACAACGACTGCGAACGAAGTTCCAGCTCGTCAAACGCCCAGACCGTCGGCTCCTCGACCAGCATCGCCGAAAGGTCCATGTTGAGCTTGTCCAGGTGGGCCTGGAATTCCTCGGGCGAGATCCTTCGCAAGGTGGGCGAGCCGTTCGGATCGGCGGCGCGCTCGGTGAATTCGTTGGTGTACAAGTTCGGATCGGCGACGGCAGTCTGCGCGGCGGCGTCGCTGCCCGCCGGCCGCCCGGTCACCGGGGCCCAATGGTTCACCGCGCGGGAGGCCGAGTCGGAACCGGCCCTGCTTGCGGCGATCGGCGCCGCCTCGGCCTCCGCCCCGCGGGGCAGCTCCGCCGGCGCAGAGACGGCCTGCTGCGAGACTTCGGGTTCGGTGAGCGGATGGGGACCGTCGGGCACCTTGCGAATCCCCGCCTGCGGCAAGCTGGCGTCGACGTACTTGCCGTGCACCCAGCGAAACGCGCCCGACGGCGGAGCGACCTTGTACCACCTGCCCGAGTCCGGGCCGCTGGAGAAGTCGGCCGAATCGAGGACCTCGACCAGCTCGCCCTGGTGGAGCCGCACCTGGATGACGTCGCGGATGTCGCTGAACTGGCTCCCCACCCTGGCGGCCACGCCGTCGGCCGTCACCTCGGCGATGTCGTCTTTGCCGAGGCTCAAATACCGGGCGGAAACCCACTCGAAGCTCCCCTTGGGCGGCCTGATCACGTACCACCCGCCAGGGTCGTGCCGGTAGACTTCCACCGCCTCGCCCGACTGGAGCTTCGCCGTGGGGTAGTAGTTTGTCCCCGGGCCGGAGCGGACGTAGACGTCGTCGGCGACGATGTAGGCCTTGTACGGAAAAGCCTGCTCGGCAGCCGCCGGCAATACCGGCAACAAGCACCAGGCAAGAGCAAGGACCGAAAACGGACGCATGGCAAAGGCCTCCTGGGCCATCGGCGGCACGACGGGGAGCTGGCGGAATGGACAGACAGTGCCGGACGCGGGCTTGTAGCGAAAAAGGCCCAATCGCTCAAGCCCAATCGGGCCCCCAACAGCGGCAGAACAGCCCTACAGAGGGGACTGGCCGCTGCCAAGTGCCGTCAGGTTGACTTGCCGCGGTGGGTGGTGCAGACTAGGGGGCACTTCTCAGGGGCAACGCCTCTCCGGTGCGTCCACGTCTTGGAGGGCGGCGTCGGCGCCATCGCCTGCCAAGGGCGACGGCAGAAAGGGTGCCCGATGAGTTTGGTGGCGGTCTGCAAGAAGTGCGGGCGGACGATCCGCGGGAGGGATGAGCTGGCCGGCCGGCCGTTCCGCTGTCCCGACTGCCACGAGCTGAACGCGTTTCCCATCCGCTCTGCCGCGGCGACGGTGGCGGACAAGCCGCCGGCCGGCGAGAAGCCGGCAAAGGAGAAGGCGTCCGCCATCTGCCCCGTGTGCGGCTTCGATCTGTGGATCGACCCGGACCAGATCACCGACGTCAAAGGGCGGCGGATGCACCGGGCGTGCTTCGAGGAAATCCGTCCCCGCCAGAAGCCCGAGCCGATCGACGCAGAAACGGAAGTGGTCGAGCTCTTTCAGCAGAACGAGCCGAAGAAACCCGAGCCGAAGTAGCCGACAACAGCGAAGCCCGAAATCGCTTGCATTGCGGCGGCTGCCAGCGGTGCCGTTGTGGGTTTGGTGGCCTGACCGTACGGCGACGCCGGCACGCCAAGCTCGGCCACCGAGCTTCCAGCTCTCACTGCCCCGGACGCTCGCAGCGTCCGGGGCAGTTTCCGGCACTACTGCACTTCCTCCTCGACCAGGAACATCTTTGCCTCCTTCACCGCCAGGTAGTGGAAACGCTCGTCGTTGTCGAAGGGGAGGGACGTGTCTGGCGGGAGCCAGATGGCATCGTAGTGGTGGGCCGCCTCCAGCTCGTCGACCACCGTGAACGTCTTCTCGCCGCGGATCGCCGCGTAGACGTAATGGCGGCCGTCGGGCGTGAAGGTGACGTAGCCGATCAGGTCGTAACGCGGCTTGCGGACGCCGTCGGCCACCACGAAGGAGACGTCGCCCACGCGGGCGACGTAGGCCATTCGTCGGCCGTCAGGGCTGAACACAAGCGTGCCGCCGCCGATGCGGTCGAAAATCCGCCCCTCGCGACCTCCGACGACCACCATCTCGGCGGCGCCCGTCTTGGCCGTGTAGGCGAGCAGCTCGCCGCCGGGGCTGAACGTCATCTCGGCGACGCCGTCGTACTTCTCGCCCTCCTGGCCGTCCAGGACGACGCACCATTTGCCGCCGCTATTGGCGGCGTAGGCCAGCTTGCCGCCGTCGGGGCTGAACCGAAGCGTGCCCTCGCCGATCGCTTCGTAGGGCTTTTGCTCCGCGCCGTCGACGACCACCCGCCAGCCGCCCTCACCCAGGGCGGCGTAGGCCGCGCGGCGGCCGTCGGAGCCGTAGACCAGGTCGCCCACGTCTTGATAAGGCGGCTGCTTCGCGCCGTCGAGCATCACGTGGACCTGCCCGCCCTCGGCGATGACGAACGCCAGGCGGCTTCCGTCGGGCGAGAAGCGGTAGCCGGTGTAGGTGCCGAGGTCCTCGAACGGCCCTCGCTCTTCGCCGTCGACGACCAGGTAGCACTGGTCGTTTTTGACGGCCCCGTAGGCCACGTGCTCTCCGTCGGGGCTGAACTCGATCAGCCCGGCGGAGATCAGGTCGTACGCCGGCCCGGGACGGCCGTCGGTCACCACGGCCCGCTTGCTGTCGGCCAGCATGGCGACGTGGGCCATCCGCCGGCCGTCGGGGCTGAACACCGGCGGGCCGACCCGTTGGTAAGGCCCCTGCTCGCGGCCGTCGACGACCACCTGCCAGCCGTCGCCCTGCCGGGCCGCGTAGGCCAGCCGCGAGCCGACCGGGCTGAACTCGAGGGCCGCCACGCCGTCGTACCGTTTCTGCGGCCGACCGTCGAGCAGCACGCGCTGGCCGCCCTCGTCACCGGCGATGTAGGCCACGTGCCGCGCGTCGGGGCTGACGATCGCCGACTCGTAGACTTCCGGCCCGAACGGCGCCAGGGGCGTTTCGGTGTACTTCCGGTTGACTTGCGTCTGAGCCGCCGCCGAGGAGACCAGCGCCGCCGCCAAGATGGCCTGAAGGAAGTCACGTCCTTTCATCGGCAATCTCCGCAATCACGTACGGTCCTTCGGGGATCACCGCGATCGTGGCCTCCGGCCCGTATTCGCGGATGGACTCGGCCACGGCGGACTCGACGCTGGGGGCGCTTTGGACAAAGAGCCGGTCGAGCACTGCGGCGGGCAGTCCGTCGCTCACCAGGCGGACCTTCGCCTTGCGGCGGACGCGGGCCAGCTCCTCCAGTTGCCACTGGTCCATCCGGAAGTAGTCGCCGTAGATGATCCGGTCCATGAAGCCGTCGAGCGAAGGGTTCTCGTCAAAGAGCCGCTGGAAGGATTCGCTTCCGATCCCTTCGCTCAGGCCGGCGGCCAGGATGATCGTGCCGCCCGGCTTGACGATCTCCAGGGCGGCCACCATTCCCTTGACCGACTGGTAGAAGGTCGTGTCCAACGGGTACCCGGCCGAGCTGGTGACGACGACGTCGACCGCCTGCGGCACCGTATCGGTGACAAGGCCGCGGACGAAGCGGACGCCCTCGTCGAACGCCGCCTCCATGTCGCCGGCGACGACCGCCAGCACGCGGCGGCGGGCGTCGATCACCGTGTTGACGATGAAGTCGCAGCCGGCGAGCCGGGCGATCCAGGTGTTTTCCTCGTGCACGGGGTTGCCGTCGAGCACGCCGTTTCGGGCGTTGGGGTGCTCGAGAAAGTCGGGGCTGTGCCAGGGCCGGATCGTCTCCAGGGCCGCGATTCCCGGGCAGATCAGCTTCCGCCCTCCCGAAAAACCGGCCATGAAGTGCGGCTCGATCAGACCCGTGGTGATCTTCAGATCGGCCTCGACGTAGCGCCGGTCGATCCAGACGGGCAACCCGCGGGGGCTCGTGCCCAAGTGGACGTGCTCGGAGAGTTCACGGCCGTGGTGGTTTTCGATGCGATAGGCGTCGACGATCGGTCGGCCGACCATCTCGACCAGCTCGTCGCCCAGGTTCGGCCGATGCAGCCCCGTGGCGACCAGGATGAGGATCTCTTGACGGGGAATGCCGCCTTGCTCGAGCGTGTCCAGAAGCGGTTCGAGAATCAGGCGGTTCGGCACCGGCCGGGTGACGTCGCTGATGACGACGCAAGCCGACCGGCGGCCGTGAGCGAGGTCGGCCAGCGGGGGCGCGCCGACAGGCCGCTCCAAGGCCTGGCGGACCGCCCCCTCCGCGTCGGCCACCGGCGGCGTGGGCCGGTACCCGAGGCATTTGACGACGTGCCGGTCCGGCAGCTCCACCTCCAGCCCGCTGCGACCGTATTCCAGGTGCACCCGCATGGGCTGGACCTCCACAAGGGGCGGCTATTTCTTCTTGGCGTCCGACTGCTTTTCTTCGCCCTCGCCCTCTTCCTTCTTCTTTTTCTTCT
>Ga0180437_10005214_pt1 | contig 17905 bp, 22 predicted proteins | sample SS_ome_4_FD_132410 | JGI IMG/M metagenome (GOLD analysis project Ga0180437, IMG submission 132410) | Hypersaline lake sediment archaeal communities from the Salton Sea, California, USA - SS_3_D_1 metaG | ecosystem: Environmental > Aquatic > Non-marine Saline and Alkaline > Hypersaline >... | reverse complement strand
ACCAGAGAGGTATTTTTTGTTATTTTTTGATGTGTTGTAACATGTTTGATATTAGTGAATTACAATCTTTTTTAATTATTTGACAATGGGGTTGACACCCCGAAGAAAATATGTTATACTTATTATATAGAAATATATTATAATATTTAGGGTTTCTTTGGAAACTTTTAGTTAAATTTTTATAACTTCTTTATCTACAAGGCTTTAGTGAAAAACTAAAATAGATTCAAAGCGTACTGGCGAAATCCAGTTCTATTAAAACTACGTTCAAGTTAACGCTCTTGATAAACTGATGCAATGCTTAATCGCTTGCATCCCAATGCATTTATCTTTTTCTAACTTAAATTCACTATCTATGCATTATTTTTATAATGCTTAACGTAAGAACTGTAACCTCACATATATGTGAGGTTTTTTTATTTTAATGTAAGGAAATAAAATGATTTTAAGTGTACAAAAAGAATTTAATAGATTAAGAAATTTAAAACAGAATAGAAACAAGTCTGAAGAAGAACTGAAATATCTTGAAAAAGAAGCATCTATCAATATTGCTAAAAAAGCAATTAGAGTAGATGATAAATTTTCTGACAGTAAAGAAAAAAAGATTGCTATGAAGCAATTTGAATTTTATGTTGGAAATTATAATTTTGAGAAATATTCTGACCTACAGACATTGACAAATTTAATATATGAAGAAATTTTATTAAAAAGGGTACAAAATCATATAAATAAACTTTATGCTGAAAAAGAAGATATTTATTTAAATAAAACAGATAGAGAAGCTTTACATAGCATTGAAGAAAGAATTCAAGATTTTAAGTTAAGATTAGGAATTGACCAAGAAGATAAAGAAAAAGATGAATTAACAGACTTACAATTACTTAAAAAAAGATTTCATCAACATATTCAACAAAATAAATCAGATTTTACTATTGCATGTGCAAATTGTGGAAAAATGCTACTTTTAAGAAAAAAAGTAAAAGACCATGAATGTACTTTACATCCTTGGTTTCATAGTAGATGGTATTTTAATTTTGAAATTTTAAAGGATTATAAAAACGGAAAAATAACAGCAAAACAAGCTTCAAGATATTTAGATACTAGTATTGATTATGTAGAATGGTGCATAGAAAATTGGGAAAAGATTTTAGAATATAAATAATTTAAGGAGAATTAAAAATGAGTAGATATAGTGGAATTTTAGATGGGGCTTCTATTAATAATTTGGATGAGGGTGGAGCTTATAATTATTATGGATATTCTCGTTCAGAAGGTTCTTGGATTATTATGAGAATGAATTCTGCAGAAACTGAAGTAACATATGCTGTTGGTGGAGATGATTATACCTCTAACTGGTCTGCTAGAACAGGATTAACTTATAAAAGAGCAGACGAATTTAGTTATTAATAAAAATAACTAATATTTTAAATAAAAAGTTAAAGGTGATAATTTGTGTCTATTTATAAAATTAAATATAATCCGTTCAGTAAAACATTGCAATGGGTATTTGATGGTGGGCTTGTAACTTTTAAAGACCCTGTAGCTACTATTGGCGATTTACCTGATTCTGGAAATTCAAAGAATGATGCAAGATTTACTGATGATACTAATAATCTTTACATTTGGAATAATTCTCAATGGATAAATCAAGGAACTAATTTAACTTTTACTTGGGATTCTATAGATGGTAAGCCTAATTCTACTCCTTCCCAATTAGATAACATAGTAAATAATGGAATAATATCTTCAGAAGATGGAGATTGGAAAAAAGTTACAGAAATTCAATATAATCCTATTACTGAGGATATAAAATTTCTTTATGAAACGTAGTATAAGAAATTAAGAAGGAGGAAGATAACATGGCAATTGCAAGTATATTAGTTGACCCAAACGCAGATAATAATGCATCTACTGCTTTAGAAAATGCTTCTATAGCAGATTCAAAAGCTGTAAGTGTAGCTACTGAAGCTTCTATAGCAGATTCAAAAGCTGTAAGTGTAGCTACTGAAGCTTCTATAGCAGATTCAAAAGCTGTTGTTGCAGGAGCTACTGCTGACGGAGCATCTACTGCTGTCGGAAGCGCTATCGGTTCTGAACCTGGAGTTGGAGATTATAAGGTTACAGATTTGAAGAGAGATGCTGATGGCAGTATAGTATTTGAGTATGATGATAGTCAGATAACGTAATATTTTATTACTATAAATGATGGGAGATAAAATCTCCCATCCCAAATTAATAATCTTAATGTAAGGGCAGAAATGGTAAATTTACATTGGTCAAATTTCGCTCCAAGAAAAAGTGGACTTTATGAATGCACTAAAGACCAAATTTTATATGAGCGTAAAATGGGTATAGATTCACAAATGGCCATATATGAAAATGAAAATCCTAATAATTTACAAGATGATTGGCTAAAACCTGTATCTTGGGATTGGGCAAAAAAAGCAGATATTTTTGTAGTACACAGAGGATTGCCAGTAAAAGTTCAAAAATTATATCCAACTACTAAAAGAGTAGTCGTTTTACATGGAACAAGTGAATTTTTAATATTAGAAGATATATTTTCTGAAGCAGAAAAACAAAATTTTAATAGCCACATTAATTTTATAAATAATAATGATGCTACAACTATTGTTAATCAACATGATTATGATATTTTAAAATTATATGATTATAATAATAAATTAAGTTTGATTAATGATGCTATTGATACACAAAAATATAATTTAAAAGGTTATAAATATCCTTATAAAAATCATCCTCAAATTTTATTTTGTGATAGTTTAAGAATTAATAAACATCCAGCACATATAATTTGGGCAATGGAACATATAATTAAAGAAATACCAAATGCTCGCTTAACTTTGATAGGTTTAGATTTATTAGATATTTTAACTTGGAGAAATTTATTATTGCGTTCTAAACAAGGAAATTTAAAAAGATATTGCGAAGTAATTCAATTTAAGACTGATGATATATTACCATATATGAGAAGCGCAGATATACTTTATAATTCAAATGCAAGCGGAATTTTTTCAAGAGTACAAATAGAAGCTTTATCATGTGGATGTCAAGTTATTAGCAGTAATAGTAAATTTACTCCATTTAATTTTAAAACATATGATATAAAAGATATAGCAAAATCAGCTATAGAATGTTGGAAACATATAGAAAAAAATCCAGCAAAAGCTAGAAATGATGCTAGAAAAGTTGCTTTGAAATATTTTAGTATGGAACAAAAGGTTAAAAAAGAATATATACCATTATATAACAAAATTCTAAATACATAATTATGACTATACAAAATGAATATATAGACCCACATGAACAAAATACAGATACTATATTAGATAAAAATGGTAATAATGAAGTAAGTGCTTCAGAAATTATAAAAAATATTTATAATACAATTTTATTGGCATTTAAATTAGCTATTCAAAATTCTTTAACTATTTTTAATATGGTAGATGGAATTGTAGATGAGTATGAAGATGAAAGTGGAATTGATACTGTAAATTCAGAAAATCAATCTTATAATTCTAGCGATGATTATTATTCTCCAGATTCTGATACAAATACTGTATTATTGCTTCATTGTAATGGTTCAGATGAATCCACAACATTTACAGATAGTTCTCCTTCATCTCATACAATGAACGCAAATGGGAATGTTAAGTTAGATACTTCTGTTAAAAAATGGGGAACAGCTTCTTTAGAAGCAGATGGAACTGGAGATTATTTAACTTCATCTGATAGTGCAGATTGGGATATATGTGGAAGCAATGCAGATTCTTGGACAATAGATTTTTGGATAAAATTTACTGATTATAGTGGAAATCAATTTTTGATTGAACAATACCAAGATGGAACACATCTTTGGGCATTAGCCCATGTTGATGGAAATGGTTTATGGTTTTATTGTTATAATGTTGATTCAAATATTATAGATACAGGAAAAGGTGGAGAGATAAATGACACTGATTGGCATCATATAGCTCTTTGTAAAGTGGCAGATAAATATGCTTGTTATCTTGATGGTTCTCAAGTAAATTATACTCAAGATAGCTCTACTGCAACAAATTCTGGAACTCTTTATATTGGAACACATAATGCAGGAGTAGGAAATTATTTTACAGGAAATATGGATGAAATTAGATTTAAAAAGTCTAATGCCTTTAATGCTTCTCCAAATGTAGGATTAACAGATACAATAGTAGTACCTACGTCAGAATATACTTCAGGAAGCTTGGATATGACACTTATTTCTGATTCCTTTACTGCAGAAACCGCACCAGATGTAGCAAGAATTGTTATTTTTGAAGAAGATATAGATTCTATTACCTTAAATACAGATTTAAAAGCCTATGCTTCTAATGATGATGGTTCTAATTGGCATCAAGGTACTTTATCAGAAGAAGGTAATTATGATGCAAGTAAAAGAGTTTTAATAGCAGAAAGTGATGTATCTGCACAATCTAATACTAATATGGTTTATAAAATAACTACTCATAATGGCAAAGATTTAAAAATTCATGGTACAGGTTTCCTTTGGGATTAGTTAGGAGAATTTAATGATAAAAAAATTAAAAAATAAAATTAATATTGATAATATGTCTAAAAAACAATTAAAAAAACTTTTAGAAAAAATTCAAGAAAAATTAAATAAAGAAAATTAAATATTAATATAAAGGACTATTAGCTATGAGTACATATAAAAATAAATTAAATCCATTTACAGGTAAATTGCAGAAAGTTATAAATTCAGAAACTATTTCTCAAATAGAAAATAATATTGTAGATTTAGGTTTTCGGGTTGCTATAAATGGAAATTATACTGAATTTGCAATGAGTGGAAAAACTATTGATGAATACATTGATGAAAGTGGAATTGATACTGCAAGTTCACTTAATGAATTTTATGATAGTGTAAATGAATTATATAAACCAGCAGGAAGCTTACCAGGTGGAGTTTGGTTATATCGTAAAAAGATTACAATAGATTCAACTAAATTTGATAGTACAGAAACAGATTATCCTATTTTAGTTAAGTTGACAAGCACTAATTTTGATTTTACTAAAGCAAAATCAGATGGAACTGATATAAGATTTACTAATTCAGATGGTTCAGCAGTGCTAAAATATGAAAGAAATCATTATGATGATACTGCAGAAGTTGCTTATTTTTGGGTAAAAGTACCTTCAGTATCATCATCTGTAGATACTGATATTTATATTTATTATGGAAATGCATCTGCCTCCGACGGAGAAGATGCTGAAAATACTTGGAGTTCTGATTATGATGCAGTATATCATATGGAAAATGCAACAGATACTACTATAGCCGATTCTACGTCAAATGCTAATACAGGAACAAAAGATGGAGCATCTAATCCAAATGAAATTAATGGAGAAATTTATAAAGCGCAACAATTTGCATCTTCAGATGAAATTGATTTAGGTACTCCAATAATACCTGCAACTGGAGATTGGTCTTTTTCAGCTTTATTTTATGTTGAACCAGGTGCAACGTCAAGATTAATTATGAATCAATATACTTCTGGTCAAGCAGGAAGAATGTCTTTTGTTGTTCATAGTACAAATAAATTAAGAATAGATGTAGAATCAGCAGTTTATTCTACAGGAGATGTTGGAACTGGTTGGCATGTTTTAGGTGTGAAAAGAACAGGAAATGTATATCAATTATATATTGATGGTTCTCCAGATGGCTCTGGTACTATTGATAAATCTATTTATCAAGGAACTAATACAGTATTAGGAGACCATGGTGGAGGTTTTGGAGTTGGAAGATTAGATGAAGCTAGATTTTGTAATGTTGCTAAGTCTGATGCTTGGTTTAAAGCTGTTTATAATTCTTGGCAGGATAATTTAAATTCTTTTGGAACAGAAGGCACTCCTGGAGTAGAAGATATGACTCTAATTTCAGAAGCTTATTCAGTCGCTACCGCTCCATCTGAAATGCGTTTAGTTATAAGAGAAGAAGATGTTGATTCTGTTACTTTAAATACAGATTTGTTAGCTTATGTTTCAAGAGATGATGGAACGACATATACACAGGCAACATTAGCTGTTGATAATACTTTTGATGCTAATAGTAGAATTTTATCTGGAGGTGCTGATGTTTCTTCTCAACCAAGTGGAACTGATTTAGTTTATAAAATAGTTACTGCTAATAATAAAAATTTAAAAATTCATGCAACTTCTCGTTTATGGAGTTAAAATTGTCTAAGGAGATTTTGTGTTATATGAAGCTTTAAGTAAAGAAGAGCTTGATTTCCTGGAATGTTATTATGACCCAACAGCTATGACTGAATGTTTAATTCCAGAAAATATTAAAGCTCCTCATCTTTGGAAATCAGAAGATTGTAAATTAGTTAAATTGCGCCCTTACCAATTTGCTATGCAAAATTATTCTTATCTTTATGCAGATAATGATGATTTAACAAGTAAACAAAATTTTCAGAATCGAAAAGGTGCAGGTAAACTTATTAATGTTGCAAGTAGAAATATAGGAAAAAGTTTCCTGCTTATCATAGATGCATTTTTAACTTTAATTCATGGAGAAGCTGATGAGAGTTGTGTTTCTTCATTTGATTTTAAACATTTAAAAAAAATATGTTCTCCAATTGCTAATTTAGCAAATTATCATCCGTTCTTTAAAATATTTAAGAGAAAAGGTAAACAAAATGTTCGTTTTACAGGTGGAGGAATGGAAGTAGATACTTTACCTGGACATACTATGTATGGAAAAAATGAAAAAGTTGAAGGAAATGACCCAGGAACAGATTTTCATGGTTTACATGCTAAATGGTGGGCAGTAGAAGAAGCCAGTTATATGTCAAGAGAAGGAACTGAAAAACGCATTGATGCTATAAATAGTGAAGGATGTATTGAGAGAATATCAGGAATTCCTGATATAAGAATTGATTCTCCATTGGGAGAAATTATGGCTAATCCAAAAAATAAATCTTGGATTTGTAATTTACCTCAATATGTGAGAAATGATTTTGATGAAAAAACAAAAGAAGAAATGATTGAAAAATATAATGGATTAAGTTCATATGCTTATAAATTAAATGTTTTAGGAGAAATAATTGAGGGAGCTAATGGTTTTTGGGATATGGAGCGTTTAAGAAGAATGACTCGATATGGAAAAACAGGAACTAAAGTTAAATTTTTTGAAATAGATAAAGTTAAATATAATAAATTAGACCAAATTTTAATTATAGACAGATTACCTTGTCAAGCTTGCTATGTATGTAGTGATATAGGTACACTTGGCTCTCCTTCAGAAATAATTATTCTTTTTTTTGATGGAGAAAAATATAAATATCATTATAATATTGCTCTTTATAAATTAACAACACATGAACAAGCGTTAGTTTTTAAGTGGATTTATGATAGACTTGGAGGGGCTTTTATTGCTGTTGATTCTACAAATAGTGATGGAAGGTCTATTATAGATGATTTAATTAGAATGGGAGTTCCTCCAGATGATTTAACTTCTGTTAGGTTTAATAAAAATATTGAAGTAGATTTTTTGAAAGATGAAAACACTCATCGAGTTTTAAGAGATAAACAAGGAAACCCTTTAATGAAGGAAGAAAATACTCTTGATTGGGCTATGGTAAGAATGGAAAAATTATTTTATGGTGGTTTAATAGAAATACCTCAACAAGAAAAATTTATAGCTAATTTTAGTAATTTTATAGTAAAACAAACTGGAATGAGAAGGTCTTATGGAAGTTTAACAGGTGACGACCATTTACATCAATCATTTCAAGTATTTCATATATGTCAATTTCAAAACGAATTTAGACAACAAATAGCAAAACCTAGACGTAAGAGATGTTTTGGTACATTTAAAAATAAGGGAGATTAAGTATGAGTGTTTACTCAGATTATGTTTGGAAAGCTAGACTAAATGCCTTACTAAATGGTAGAAAAGATATTAAAATTGCAACTGATTTTCATAGACAAGTTGACCAAATAAATACTATTTCAAGAAATGATGTTTCATCTTTAATGGTGACTATGATTAATTTTATGGTTGAAAGTGCAACTGTAGATTATAGATTTGAAACTGGAAATTCTAATTTTAATGAAATATTATTTAATTGGAAAAAGTCAATTAATAAAAATATTAATAATGATATTCCTAGAGGATTGCGTTCAGTTACTCAACAATATCTTAAAGAAAGATATAATTCTTCTTTGATTGTTTTAAATATTAAATGGGGAATGGTTGATAATTATGAAGTTCCTATTAATATGTGGTTTACTGATGGTGGACAAGTAGTTATAGATGGAAATGAGCATATTTTTGGTGGATATGAATATTTTGTAGGTAGAAATAAACCTAAACCAATTTTAACTACACAACAGAAAACTTTTTTAGTTAGAAAACCTTTTGAGCAACTTTATACAAAATATCCTACACCTTATTTAATTAAACGAGGAGCATTATATCATGCATTAATTAAACAAGCAATTTTATCTAAACAATCTGATTTAATTAATTCAATTATTCCACACATTTTATTAGCAAAGGTAGGAAGTGATAAAATGGCACAGCTTGATAATATGCCTACAGAAGATGAATTGATTAATTTAAAAGATGAAGTTATTAAAATGACTCAACAGTATGATAATAATATTAATCAAGGTAAGAATATTGGAGCATTTCCGCACGATGTTTCTCTTGAAAATTTGATTCCAGATTTAACTAAATTTCTTAATTCTACAATTTTAAATCCATCTGATAAAAATATTTTAGCTTCTTTAGGTCTTATTGAATTAGAAGGATTTTCAAAAAGTCGTCAAGAAACTATTTTAAATCCTAAAGTTATGGTAGAAGAAGTTGTAGATGCAGTATTAGATTGGCGCGAAATGCTTAATGAAATAAGTTTAGATATAGTTGAAAGAAATAAAAAAAGGCATCCAAAAATAGATAAAGATATTAAAGTAATCCCTGGAGTGATAAAATCTTTTCTTACTAATGATGATAAAGCGCTTATTAGGTCTGCATTTGATAGAGGAACTATAGGGCATCAAGATTTTATTGATATTCTTCCTTTTGATTTTGAAACAACTTTACAGAGAAGAATTCAGGAAAGAGATTTAGGAGTTAATTATATTCTTTATCCACATATAATAATGAATCAAGAATCTGTATCAGATGTTAGTGAAACTCCAGAAGAGGTTAAAGAAGAAACTCCAGAAAAACAAAAAACAGAAAAAGATATGACATCTTCATTAAATGAAATAGAAGATTTTACTAAATTAGAAAGAATACAAAGTTTACAAGAATATATTCAAGCCCCTTGGGATAATATAGATGAACTTCCAAAATCTATAAGAGAAGTTCTTCCTGTAGGAGCTCAGATTATTTTTTTAAAAGTAGTAAATAAAGCTTTAGAAGATGGAAAAAGCGAAGAAGAAGCATTTAAAATAGCATGGACAGCAGTAAAAGAAAAATATAGAAAACCAAAAGATAATGAAAAAAAGTGGCAGAAGAAGTAAATTAATTAAAATCGTAGGGCTTCGCCCTTAAAAATTAAATAGAGGTTATATGGCAGTTCGTTCTACTGAAATTAAATTAATATCAGATATTTATATAGCTAATGAACTTCCATCAGGAATAGTAGATGGAATTAATAAAGATTTTATTTTAACAAACACTCCTGTTTCAACGAGTGTTGTAGTACGATTAAGTGGAATTGTACAAGTTCCTGGAGGAAGTAAAGATTATACTCTTTCTGGAAATACAATTACATTTATCAAAGCCCCGAAGGTTGGGCAAGAAGTTGTAGTTAGTTATTTTACAACTTAAATTTTTTATATTGGAGGTCTTTCTTTATGGCAGATAGACATACAACAATTTTTGGAGACCAAATTGATGCTACAGTATTGGGTGTTGGTTTAGGAAAAGATGGAAATGACAATATTAAGGTAAATTATGATGATGTCACTATTGGAATTGATACTGATACCCTAGAAGTCAAAGATGGTGGAATTGACACTGCTCAGTTAGCTTTAGATGCAGTAGATAATACTATTATTGACTTAACAGGAACTTATGATTTTTCTAGTGGAGATATTCAAGTTTCTGACACTCCTGCTGGAGGTTCTTCTGCAGTTAATAAAAATTATGCAGATAGTTTAATTTCAGGTTTGATTTGGAAAGACGCATGCCGTATTGCTTCTTATAATGATACCAATTGGAATACGAATGTATCTATTGCTTTTAGTGCAGGAACTTTAACAATTTCTAATTTGTCAACTCAAACAGGAGCTACAAGAGGTTTAATTGATGATGTAGAACCAGTTGATGATGATAGAATTTTGATTAAAGATGCTGGAAGCGCAAGTGCAGGCGCAGGAGCTGATGATAAATATAATGGGTTGTGGAAAGTTACTGGTGGTTCATCTACATCACTTACTTTAGTTCGTACCACTGATGCTGATACAGATGCTGAAGTTGTAGCAAATTTAGCATGTTTTATTTCTGAAGGTACTAATCAAGCAGATACAGCTTGGACTATCGTTACTGATAATCCTATTACAGTTAATACTACTCCTATTAGTTTTGCTCAGTTTAATGGAGCAGGTTCAATAGTAGCAGGGGCTGGCCTTGATAAAACTGGAAATACTCTTTTTATTGGTGAGGCTAATAAAGGTGTTCAGGTTAATGCTGATGATTTAGAAGTTGATGCATCTGAAATAGCAGGATTGGGTTTAGCACAAAATTCAGTGAATTCTTATGAGTTAGATTTAGATTTAAATGGATTATCAGATACTACAATTGATGTTGCAAATGATTCATTTGCATTTGTTGATTCTGATGATTCTAATATTTCTAAAAAAGAAACTATAGCTGATTTAGTAGATGCAATAGATGGAGATGGTTTATCAGCTTCAGCAGGAGTTTTATCTGTAGAAGCGGAAACAAATGAAGGCATTACAGTTGGAGCATCTGGTGTAGCTGTTGATTATGATGATGCTACAATTGGAATAGTATCTAATCAGTTAGCAGTAAAAGATGAAGGTATTACAGAAGATAAATTAGATGTAGATAATGCTCCTACAGATGGGTATTATCTTAAATGGACTACTGCTAATGGAATGGAATGGGCAGATGTTGATGGGGATGTTGTTACTGATTCTGATGTTATTTGTAATGAAATCCCAAGTGGGTTAATTAATAGTTCTAATGTTACATATACATTAGCTAATACTCCTGTGGCAGGAACAGTTACTGTTTATTTAAATGGTATGTTTCAGGCTCAAGGAGCAGGTTTAGATTATACTGTTTCTGGTGGAACAATTACTTTTGTAAAAGCTCCTAGGACAAATAGTGATTTATATGTAAATTATATTATATCGTAATAACTATATTTGGGGCGATTTTTATAATCGCCCCCCAAAAATAAGAAAGGTTAATTATGGTAACTAATAAAAAAACAAAGAAAAAGAATAAATCTTCTAAAAGTAATTTAAGAAAACAAACTCAAAAAGATATGAAAGCAACTCGCAAGGAAGATTCTGTTAAATTGAGAAATATAGCTTTAAATTTAGTTAAGAGTGTGAAAGTAGATTTAGATATCATTAACAAAACTATAGAAAAATTGCAAGAACAAATTAATATTCTTGAAACTAAAAAAATAAAATCTATAGGAGCTTTATCAATTTTAGATATTTTATTAAAGGAAAATAAATAAATGGCAGATGCTGATAGAAGAACAACTATTGATGGAGACCAAATTCGTGACCATACTATTAATCCAGAAGAAATGTATGCAGAAGGAACTAAAGGCAATTATAAATCTTTAATTTATAATTCATCTACTGATAAATTTAAATGGATGCATCAACTTATACATGGAAAGATATTTAAATGAGTTATAAAATAAATGAAGCTATAAAAGTATATTATAGAGCTGTAGGAGCGGAAAGTGGAATAACTGACTTACAGTTTATTACTACAAATCCTTCTGGAACTGATATAGAAACAGTTATAATGTCTGAAGTGTCTAATCATCCTGGATTATATTCTGGCTCATTTACCCCAAATGCTTATGGAAGATGGTGGATAAGATTAAAATCAACTACATATCCAGAAAATGTTTTATCTGAATCATATTTAGTTGAAGATACTTTTTTAATGACACCTGATAATAAAATTATAACATCTACAACTGATGGTTCTAAAGAAAGACTTGATGTTAATGCAACAATTGCTCCTAGAGCTAAAATAGATACAAATAATTCTACTACATCTACTCTGGAGGCTGATGAAGTATATACAGGAACATATACTAATATTATAGATTATTCTCATATATCTATTCAAATTAAATCCGACCAAGCTTCAACCACAGATGGATTAGTTATTGAATGGTCAAATGATGGGGTGAATCTTATTGACACAGACAAATTTACTTTGGTAGCAAATGAAGGTAAAGTTTTTACTTTTGGTTGTCAAGCTCCTTATTATAGAATAAAATATACTAACGGTGGGGTAGCTCAAACTTTTTTTAATTTAACTGTGTTAATTAAATCTACTTATCAAAAAGCATCATCACATAGAATAATTGATAATATATCCAATCAAGATGATGCAGAGCTTGTTAAGGCTGTTTTAACTGGATTGTCACCAAGCGGAGACTTTCTTAATGTATCTGTAAATAGAGCAGGACAGCTTCAAGTTGCACCAGCACCTGGTATTACTCCATCAGGTAAAACAGAGATATATGACTTAAAGCAAGCTGAAAGTGCAGACACTCAAAGATATTATACTACAATACCAAGTGGAGAATCAATTACAATTACAAGATTTAGGGGTAGTGCAGAAGGTGACGGACATACATCAAAAATATCCTTATATTATGCTCCAAATGGAAACACAACAGGTATAGAATTAATAACAATTCCTATACATTCAGAAGGTTCTACCTCGTCACTTAATATTTTATGGACATCTCCTATTGGAGATGGAACAAAGGCTATTATGATTCAATTAGAACCCATAGATGCTGGCACACGCGAAATGAACTCACAATGGGAAGGATATTATTAATGAGTAATTATCTTTATCAAACAATTATTTCTCGTACACAAAGTAGTTCAGATAAAAGTGATTATGAAACCAATCATAAATCAGATATAATAGAGATTTCTCAAATTAAACTTTTAGAAACTACTTTTATTTTAGAGGAATCTTATTCTGATTTCAGTGCAAAAATTGACGGAATAGATATTAAATGGTCTGATGTCACTGTCATTACATCAAACGATAAATATTGGTTATTTTTATTATCAGATACAGCATTATAATATTCTAAATTCAATTTCTATGTAAGTTATATTAATAAATTTATTGTAAGGTATATAAATGAGATTATATAAAGATACAATATATAAATTAGAATTATTTGTTGTAGATACTGATGGAGAACCTAAGCCAGGATTATCTACTTCATATAATATTTATAAAAGTTCTGATGATTCCTCAGTCGATACTGGAGTTTTAACAGATGTTGGTAATGGAGTTTATAAATCATCTTATCAGTTTTCTAGTTTAGGTCAGTTTAGAATTGTTTATAACACTCCTTCTGGCTATACTGATGAAATTGAAAGTATTTTAGTAACAGAAGAAACAGCTAAAAATAGTGATATGTTAAGAACACTTGGTTTATCAGATGAAAATAAAAAGATTTTAGATACAGTTCATGATGGAAATGGAAATATAACAAGCGCAGTAATAAAAATATACCCTTCTGCCACAGATTTTGAAAATGACACTAATGTTTATGCTACTTATATTTATAGTGCAACTTATGATTTAGATGGATTAATGACAAATATGGGAATTAAAAGGACATCTTAATGACAATTTCTTTATTAACACATGGTTGGGTTTGTTACAAAACTATGACAATTATTAGAAGATATATTCTTCCTATGCAATTAGATATTAAATCAATTGTAGAAATAGATTTACAGGTAAAAGATATTAATAAAATTAATCTAAATGTTGAAAATATTGAAGATAAGAATTTAAATTTAAAATTAACAGATAAAAATATTAATATCAAAAAAATTATTGATACTGATATAAATATAGATAAATAAAATAGGAGCAGATAATGTTATCAGGTTTTGTTCGTGGAGATACAATAGAATTAGAAATTACAGCCAACACAGATATTACAGGTTGGAAAATAAGATATGAGCTTTATGATGATTCTGGAAATTCTGTTCAAGGTGCTACATCTAATAGCGGTGGAAGCGATTCTCAAATAGAAATTACAGATGAAGAAAATGGTATATTTCTATTAAAAGTAGCAAAAAATGAAACAACTTGTTTTGACGAACATTCTTTCATTGAGATTGAAAGAGAAGATTCTGCTGGAAAAATTTTAACAATTTATCAAGATGATTTTATCTTTAAAGCAGAAAAAATTACATGGACAACTCCAACAAATTAAGATTAAAAGAGGAAATATTATGAAAGAAATATTAAATGCAAAAATTACACAAACTGCAGAATCTGAAGAATTAATTGATTTAGCAAAATCAAAAGGAATTCTTTTGCCTTCTGATAATTTAGGAGCTTTTAAGACTGTTTATGCAAGATTAGAAGATTCGAATCGAAATGGAGTTCGGCTTGCAACTGATGCAGTTGAAAAAGCTTTACAATCTTTAATTGGTGCTCAAGTTAATATTAATCATTGGAGAGAAAATTGGACAGTAGGAAGTATTTTTTGGGCTAAAATTAATAAAAATGATGAAATTGAAATAGCTTTTACATTTTTTAAAGATATTTATTCTTCTGAATATGAATTAGCTATGGAATTATTTGATAAAGGAGAATTAACAGTCTCCTTTGAATTAACAGCTGACAAAGAAGCACAAGAGTTTCATGCTGATGGTACTCGCACATTACATGATGTTCATTTTGTTGGTTGTGGTCTTTTGCTAAATGAACAACCTGCAGAGCCCACTGCAATAGTGTTCGAATCTGCTAAAAGACAGATTAAAGAACTTGTTTCTAAATCAACTGGAAATTTAGTGTTTGCAAAATTAGAAGATATTAATTTTGAAGCTCTTAAAGAAGTTATTAGAGCAACATTAAAATCAGATGAAATAGAACAAGACGAACAAAGTCAGATTAACCCTGAAATAGAAGGAGGAAGTAAGCTCATGGATGAAACTAAAAAGAATGGAGCTTTGGAATCTGCTGAAGAAGAAATTAAAGTAGAAACTGAAGAATCTTCTGAAGTCGAATCTAAAGAGACATCTGATGAAGCTAAAGTAGATGAAACTATTGAAGAAACTTCTCAAAAAGAAGTTTCTGAAGAAGTAGTCGAAGAAGCTGATGAAGAAGCGGAAGTTCCTGAAGTAGAGGATGCTGAAGAATCAGAAGCTAAAGAAGTGGAAGAAGATGTTACTGAAGAAAAAGCAGAAACAGAGTCTGACGAAGCTAAAGTAGAATACAAAACAGAAGTAAATAAAGTTATCAAAGAAACTTATGATGAGCAAGAACAGAAAGTTGAAGTTGATAGCGAGGTTACAGAAACTGTTGAGGTTGATGGAGAACCATCAAGCAAAGTGGTTGAAAAAACTAAACAAGAAGTTGTATATACTTATGCTGAAGTGGAAGCAATGCAGATTGCATATGAAACTAAAATTGCTGACCTTGAAGAGGCTCTGAAAGACAAAGATTCTGAAATAGAATCTGCAAAAGAAATTGCTATTAAAGTTACTAAACTTAAAGCAGAGTTAGGTGATTATGTTGCAGATTTTAAAGAAGAAGATTTTCTCAATGAAGATAAAATTGAGATTGCAAGACTTCGAAAAGAAAACGATGCTTTAAAACTTAACGATTCTAAAGAAGAAATGATTGAAGAAGTAAAAGCAGAAGAAGTAAAAGCAAATCTTAAAGAGAAAATTGATTTAGAAAATGGCCATGAAGAAATTAAGGCAAATGATGAAGCAATTTCTTTAAGTGATGTAATTAAAGATAGAATGAGGAACAGTAAAGAAGTATAAATTAATATTAAAATTCCAAGGAGGAATTACTAAAATGAAAAAGATTGAATTAGCAAAACAGGAAGTTAAGAAAATGGGAATGGCTGATAATCGTGATGAACTAATCGCTAAGACTTTAGGCGATGTTTATGATTTTGAACTTCCAATTCCTGAAGTTGTAGAATCTGTTTTTAGAACAGAACGAGCAGATGTTGGGGAGCATGTATATTATATGTCTCCTGAAGATGTAACTAAAGGTGTTTATAAATTGACAAGCAATTGTACTGTAACTCAGGAAAAAGTAACACCATCTACAAGAACTGAAGTTTCTTGGACTGATTTAATTTCTAAAGAGTTCTATGCTTGCATCCCTGACCTTTTGAAGGGTGACCATGATGTTTTAGCTTTTATGGCTAAAGCTATTGATGAAGCAATGAATCGTGAAGAAATTTATGGTGTTTTACAGTTGATTGATGCTGGTGCAGTTGCACAGGGCAATGTCTTTACGCTTGATACTGGAAAAACTAAGTTTGATTATCCTAAATTAGTTGACATGGTTCGCTCAGTTGCTAAATATGGTAAAGAACTTGTTTTGATTACTGGCGCAAATGTAACTACTGATATTGTTCTTATGAATTATGATGCAGATAAAAATCAGGCAATTAGTTTAGCTAGTGCTGGAATTTCTAAGCATATTCCTATTGAATCTTTGGATGTTGAGGTTGGTGGAGTTTCTAAAGATGTAATTTCTGATGATGTAGCTTATTTGGTAGCAGTTTCTGATAGTGCTCAGAATAAGCCAGGTGTATTTGTTCGAAGAAAATTAGAAGGTATTGATGCTCCTGATACTGAAGTAGTATCTAAAGAACGTGCAGTTATTTCTACTGGAAATATGATGAATGCTGGCGCAGTGAGAAAATTCTCAAGAGGTAAAGCTGGATTTGAAGAATATTCTTCTACTTTAGTTAATGCTAAATGTGTTGCGAAGTTTACAAGAAGCTAAATAGTTGTTTAAAAATGGAGAGGGTACTTTTTGTACCCTCTTCCCAAAGAATTAAGGAATAAAATGATAAGACAATTAACCTCAAAAGATAAAATAAATTTTATTGATTATTGTTTATCTAAAAACTATTCAAAAGATATCAAAAAATTAAATAAATTATATAATGATATTTTAAAACGAAATACAAAATGTTTAGTTTTTGAGAATAATGAATTTAATGGTCTTATTATTATAGAAAAAAAAAATAAAAAATCATATGTTACTATTCTTACTAATTCTAATAAGATTGCTTTTCACTTAATTAAACATTATATTTGGAATAATGAAGATTCTTTATATATAAAATTTTCTAAATGGAATTATTTGATTAAATTATTAAATAAATTAGGTTTTAGAATTATATCTAAAAAAGGAAATAAAACTATTGATTTATATAGGCAATTTGATAAGAAATTTTATTTTCCGAAAAACAAAGGATAAAACAATATGAATAATACTACTAATATAATTAGATATATAAGAGGTTTAATTAAAGATACTTTAAATACAAATGGAAGAAAAGTTTATGTATATGGTACAGATAATAACTTTTTATTACCAGAACCTTTTGTAAGTTCTTCTTCTATTCAAGTTTATCAAAATGGAACTCTTTTAAATACTCATGATTGGAGTTATAGTTCTACTACAAATAAAGTAACTATTAATTTTATTTCTACTGGATATTCTCTAACAAATGGAGATATTATAGAAATTAAATTTAGCTATTATGCTAGTTATTCTGATACTGAATTAATTAACTATATAGAAAGCACATTATTATATTTTACTCAAAAAAGATATAAAAAATTATTT
>Ga0180437_10005213_pt1 | contig 17908 bp, 17 predicted proteins | sample SS_ome_4_FD_132410 | JGI IMG/M metagenome (GOLD analysis project Ga0180437, IMG submission 132410) | Hypersaline lake sediment archaeal communities from the Salton Sea, California, USA - SS_3_D_1 metaG | ecosystem: Environmental > Aquatic > Non-marine Saline and Alkaline > Hypersaline >... | reverse complement strand
TCTTCTTTGGGTAAGGCCGGTCAAGCACGCTTCTTTTTCCGGGCTGGGGGGAGGCAAACTGGCGCTCGCTTCCGAATGCCGACAAGGTGGAGCACGCAAATGGTATGATTCGCTTAAGAAATTGGCTCTTTGCCTATAGAAGGCCTTCTACGACGAGGAGCGCATTGCCATGGAAGGAGTCGAAGCGTTGGTCGAGCGGTCGCGTTCCGGGGACCTCGAGGCGTTCGGGACGCTTGTGCGCCGGTTCCAGGACATGGCGCACGGGTACGCCTACTCGATACTAGGCGATTTCCATTGGGCGGAGGACGTGGCCCAGGAAGCCTTCATCGACGCGTACGTTAAGCTTCCGGATCTGAAGGAGCCCCGCGCGTTCCCGGGCTGGTTTCGGCGGATCGTGCACACGCACTGCCGCCGTGTGACCAGGAAGAAGCGCCTGAAAACCGTGCCTTTGGAGGAAGCGATGGGCGCGGCTGCAACGGCAAAACGAGGAGACGGAATGCGGGAAGAAGTCCTCGAGGCGATTCACTCGCTGCCCGACAACCAGCGCGAGGCAACCACGCTCTTCTATATCAACGGATATTTGCAGAACGAAATAGCCGAATTTCTTGAAGTGCCGGTGACAACCGTGCAAAAGCGGTTGCACGACGCGCGCAAGAAACTCAAGGAAAGGATGATCGAGATGGTTGAAGAAACCTTGAAACATAATGTGCCCGATGAACGGTTTTCTCAGAAGGTCATTGCGGAACTGCTCGATAGGCCCAACCTGCTCGAGGTCGAAGGGCATCCCGTACGCGAGGTCGCTGAGGCGATCCGCGCGGCGCTGCCCGACTACGAGTATGTCGAGGGCAATGAGGTGGTCGGAAGGGAATTCAATGCACTTCAACAGGCGGACCCAAGGGACGAGGCGTATTACGTAGACAAAGACCATATCCTGCGACCTGAGACCACGATTACACTCCTGCAAGCGATGGTGGGACGGACACCTCCCGTGCGCCTTGTGACTTCAGGACGCGTCTTCCGAGCCCGTGCGCAAGAGGACGCAGGCCATGCCAAGATGTTCCATCAGTTCGAGGCATTGTGTGTCGCCCGGGACGTTACCCAAGACGACATGAAGGCGACCGTTCGGAAGGTGATCGAGAGCGTCTTCGGCTCCACGGAGCTAACCTGGGCGCCGCACGATTTCCCGCGGTTCGAGCAGTGCTATGAGGCATGCATTTGCCATCGCGGAGAATCGGTGGAAGTAGTGGGTTGCGGCATGATGACCGCCGAAACGCTCACCAAGGGCGGATATGATCCTCGTGCCGTAAGTGGGCACGCCCTTGGACTCGGCCTCGAACGACTCGCGATGCTCAAACACGGCATCGACGACATCCACTCGTTCCGCCAGCCGCCGTACATAGAGGAAAACTGATACAAATCAGTTAGCTTGGGTAGACAAAGTGAACGCCGAAATAAGAACGAAGATTGTCTGTGTGGCTCGGAATCAGCTTGGCAAACCCTACGGCTACCACGTGAGGATAAAGGACGAGATGAAGGCATTTGATTGCTCTGGCCTCGTCACTTATTGTTATTTCAAAGCGGGCATCTACCTTCCGCGTTATACTGTGAAGATCATCGACTATGGTCAAATCATAGAACGTTCGGAGATCCAGCCTGCGGACCTGGTCCTTTTCAAAGGGGATGGTCACGAACATCCCCTCTTCAAGAACGGTGTTGGGCACATTGCGATCTATGTAGGGAATGACGAGATAGTCGAGGCTTTTGCAGAAAGGGTCGTTGTACCGTATAAGGAATTCGAAGGTGCTGTTCGTGTTCGGAAGTTCTCGGACAGAATTAGAGACGAGTCTTTTCGAAGTGTCCTGTGAGTTCTTGACTGAGATCTGCATGAGATAAGAAGCTGACCATCGCGTCGACTGCACTGGCGCCGGTCACGCGTAACGTTAGGGAAGATGACAACTGACGCAGAGCGTATGGAACTCTACGGCCAGGCTTTACTGGAGTTCTTCAACGGCGACGCTGAAGCAACGCTCTTTGTGTGTCGCGAAGACGGTGTAAGAGAGCGACTTCCCCTCAACTCAGCCTTTCGAGGAAGCACTGATTGGGCGATTGACCGAGTTGCGCTTGCGAAATGTTGCGGGCGCGTTCTGGACATTGGCGCGGGAACGGGACTCCATAGCCTTCATCTTCAAGAGCGCGGCTTGTCTGTTTGCGCAATCGATGTTTCTTCGCAAGCGTGTGATATTATGCGGCGTAGGGGTGTTTGTGAGGTCCACTGTGCAGACGTCGCCTGCTTCGATGCCGAGCCATTTGATACGGCTTTGATTCTGGGGCGCACCATTGGCATGGTCGAGGATTTGTCTGGATTGGACCGGTTTCTGAAGCGCCTTCACAACTTGGTCAACGATGGCGGCCAGGTCTTGCTGAATTCTCTGGATGTGAGATGCACGGAAAACCCCGTCCATCTCGCCTATCAAGCGGCCACCCGCGAGGCCGGACGCTATGTGGGAGAGGTCAAATGGCGATTTGAATATAAGGAACAGCGGGGCCCGATGCTCACCTGGTTGTACGTGGACCCGGAGACACTGATACGTCACGGCCAGGAGCATTCCTGGTGCGTCGAGATACTCCAGCAAGAAGACGACGGTAACTACCTTGCACGATTGACAAAGGAGAAGGAACCCCAACCAGCGGATGGAGGCGGGCTTCGCCGCTCATCCGCTAACCGTTCGAATCATGGCAGATGCAGACCGCGCAATGGGGTAGAGATGCGCATCACGCACACCCAGACGCCAGTGCCAAGAACTGGCAGCTTCTTCGACGTCCTTCCTTTGTGGTAACAAATGCTGACAGCAATGCCCGACGTTGCGTTTCTCGGGCCATTTCATATATCATCGATGATATTGGACTTATCGTTTGCTCTGTTTCGGCGTGGATTCGGATTGATTGCCACGGCGGGAGAACGCTGAATTCGCTATGAGAATCCGCTCGATCCAAACGCATAACCTCTACTTTGACTACCCCAACCGCAAAGGCTACCTCTACGCCGGCGGACAGGTCACCAGTCGCGTGACCACGATCGTTGAAATTCAGACCGATTCGGGCCTGACCGGCTGGGGCGCCACGTATGCCTATCCCGATTTGGCCCGGATCATCATCGAGGACCACCTCGCGCCGCATCTGATAGGCCAAGATCCCCGACCCGTTGAGGCCATCTGGGACAAACTCTACGGATTGACCCGCTGGTATGGCCGCAAGGGCGTTGCCATGTCCGCTTTGGGCGGCATCGACATTGCGTTATGGGACCTGCGCGGCAAGATCGAAGGCCAGCCCATCTGGAGGTTGCTGGGGGCTTCGGAAGGCCGGGCGCCGGCCTACGCCAGCGCCCTCTTCTGGAAGGACCGCCCCGAGGAGCTCACCGACGAAGCGCTTCGGCTCAGAGAACGCGGCTTCGCGCGGTTCAAGACCCGGCTCGGCAAGAACTGGGACTACGATACCGGGGTTGTCCGTGAGGTCTCGCGCGCGATCGCTCCATGGGGTCGGCTGCTGGTGGATGGTTCCCATCGTTATGAACTGGAAGCCGCCATACGTTTCGACGAGGTACTCGCCGAACATGATGTCTTCTGGTTTGAGGAACCCTTCGCGCCCGAGGAGATTGACCGCTACGTAGCTTTGCGACCTCATCTGAAAACCCCGCTGGCCGCGGGCGAAAACGACTTCGGCGTTCAGGGGTTTCGCGAGATGATTCGCGCGGGAGCGCTCGACGTCGTGCAGGCCGATGCCTGCCGCGCGGGGGGCATCACTGAATGCAGGCGCATTTCTTCGATGGCCGCCGAGCACGGCTTGAAATTCGCCCCGCATACCTGGAGCGACGCCGTCGCGCTGTTGGCCAATGCCCACCTGGTGGCCGCCGCGCCGCACGGATTGACGGTCGAGGTCGACCAGACCCGTAACCCTTTCATAGAAAAACTGTTGCGTGATCCTCTAAAGCTGCAGGATGGCATCCTTCAACTCGGCGATGGGCCGGGCCTGGGAGCGGAAGTCGATCGGGAAGCGCTCGAGCGCCTTTCCCTGCCACGTGGCCAGTCGATTCCGCCCGGCAATTACTCCGACCTCATTTTCGGGGCCGAATACAGTCATGAGGCACCGCCCTATGCCTGAGTGTCCTGACGGCGCACACCGATTGTTGGACGCGCGTTCAGAAAGGTCATAGTCCCATGGCGCGTCTTCGCATCGCTGTCGGCCAGATCTCGCTCGAATCGAACAGCTTCATTGCCACGGTAAGTGGAATCGACCATTTCCGCAGCACGGGTTATCTATGGCAGGGCAATGAGGTGTTTTCGTTGCGCGGCACGGAAAGCGAAGTCGCCGGCATGCTTAGCATTCTGGAAGAGGAAGACGTCGAGGTTGTCCCGTTGGTCACGACGCGAGGAAATTCGACGGGGCTGATCGCCAGCAATTGCTATTGCGAACTCAAAGCGCGGATGCTGGCCTTACTGGAAGCGGGGCAGCCGGTTGACGGCGTCCTTTTGTCCTGTCACGGTTCCATGGTCATCGAGGATCTTGATGATCCGGAAGGCGACCTTGCCGCGGCCATACGCGCCTTGGTCGGTCCGCAGACGCCGCTTGTAACGACCCTCGACATTCATGGCAACGTGACCAAGCGCATGGTCGAGGAAACGGATGCGATCCTGGGATATCGTGAATATCCTCACGACGACACGTTCGAGGTGGGTCAGCGCGCCGCGCGGCTGATGTTGAAGATTATTCGCGAACACGCGGCGCCACGCATTGGCTACGTCAGTTTGCCCATGTTGCTGACGGCCTTTAACGCCACGACCAAGGACGACGGCCCTTTTGCGCAACTTGTCGAGCAAACAGGGCGCCTGGAAAATGACCCGGAGATTCTGACCGCATCGATCTTCTTCGTCGGTTCGTATATCGATATCGAGGAAATCGGTTGCTCGGTTGTGGTGGTGACCGACGGCAATCAGGAGAAGGCCGACCAGAAAGCCCATGAGATTGCCGGAAAATACTGGTCGCTGCGCGAGGTGTTCCATGTCGAGCCCCTGAGCGTCGCCGAGGCCGTCAAACGCGGGCGTGCCATTGAAGGCCAGCCAATTCTGCTGTTGGACACCGCCGACACGACTGGCGGCGGCGGCGCCGGTGACGGCATAGGATTGGTGCGTGAACTGGTCAACCTGCAGGTGACAGAGATCTGCTATGCGACGGTCGTGGATCCTGCCGGGGCACGTCGCTGCATGGAAGCCGGCGTCGGCAGCCGATTGACCATCGAGGTCGGCTACGCCCAAGATCCGCGCTGGGGAGAGCCGTTGATGCTTGACGGCGAGGTGGTCAAGTTGTCTGACGGACGGTTCCGGTATGATGGCGGTATTCTAGGCGGCCAAACGGTCAGCATGGGTCCCACGGCTGTTTTCAGGCATGACCCTATCGACCTTGTGATTATGTCGGTGCCGACATATGATTGGGGGGAGGAACAGCTGCGCACCGCCGGGCTCAACCCGCGCGACGCTAAGTTCATCGGTGTCAAGAACATGATGAATTTTCGCTTTGCGTATCGGGATGTCATGCGGGGGTATTTCCTCGTGGACATTTCCGGCCCCACGCCTTGCGACATGCGCATGCTCGACTTCAAACGCATTCCGCGTCCCCTCTATCCTTTCGACGAGCAACTGGCGAATCCCTTACCAAGGAGTTGAACCCACACAATGAGTCATGAGTTTGAAGGCCAGGTTGTGATCATCACGGGCGCTGCCGGCGGCATTGGCCGTGCCTGTGTGAGGGAGTTTCATGGATTGGGGGCGTGCGTCTTCATGGTGGATATCGATCCGCAGGGCGCGGCGTTCGCCGGAGAGTTCGCAACGGACAGGGTCGTCTTTCACAAAACCGATCTGAGTTCTTCCGAGGATATTCGCGGTCTGTTCGACGCGGCGGTGGAGCGTTTCGGCCGCATTGACGTACTGGTCAACAATGCCGCGCTGATCGAACCCATGCACGCCGTGCACGAGACCTCAGAGAAGGATCTCGAACGCATTCTGGCCGTCAATCTTCAGGGCCCTTTTCTGTGCTGCAAATACGCGTATCCCCACCTGCGCCGGACGCATGGCTGCATTATCAATGTGTCTTCTATGGCGGGCGTGGCGGGCGAAGCCAGCCATGCAGCCTACAGCACCGCAAAGGGCGGGCTTAACGCCCTGACCAAGGCTATGGCGATCGATTATGGCAAGGACGGCATTCGAAGTAATGCCATTTGTCCGTCCAGTGTGCTGACTCCTACCACGGACGCCATGATCGCCAGGATGCCCAACGCTCAAGAGATCGTTGCTTACCGAACGAAAGTCAATCACCTCGGCTACACGGCCAGCCCCGAGGAAATCGCCCGGGTGGTCGCTTTTGTCGCATCGCCGGGCGCCAGCTTCATCACGGGCGCCGTCATCCCGGTGTCGGGCGGCTCCGAGTGCGGTTATGGCGTCAAGTAGCCCGGACCCATTTCAAAGGAGATGACGTGAAAGGCCGCTATTTCAAATCCGTTGCGGAAACCACGCCCACGGAATTCTGGATCAACAATGCCACGCCCGAACAGGCCTCCCAGGCGCTCGAGCTGGGCGCCGTGGGCGCGACAACGAATCCCACCTATCTGGCCCGCATTGTGCGCAACGATGGGGAAGCCCTGGCCCAGCTCGATGCGGCCGTCGAGCGAAACGACGGTCTTGAAGAGGTCATCATGCAGGCTTACTCATGGTCGGTGTTGCGCTTGCAGAAGCGCTTCCTACCGCTTTACAAACGCTCGCAAGGCCGATACGGGCTGGTGGCCATCCAAGGCAATCCACGACGCAACAACGACGCGGATTTCATCATTGACGAGGGTCTCAGACTGGCCGCACTGGCCGAGAACATCATTCTCAAGGTACCTTCGACGGAGGCCGGTGCGGCCGCGATGGAAGTGCTTGTCCGGCATGATATCCCTATGATCGCCACACTGGGCTTCTCCGTGTCTCAGGCGATCTTCATGGCTGAAGCTTACCAGCGCGCGAGTCAGCACTCCGGCAAAACACCGTTGTGCTACGTGACCTACATCGCCGGCCTCCTCGATGAGGGTTTGGCCGCCGAGGCCAAGCGGCACAATCTGCCCCTCGACCAGGCGACGCTGCGCGCGGCAGGTTGCGAAGGCACCCGCATCGCTTACTCAGAGTATGGGAAACGAAACTTCAAGGCCCGGCTCATGGGCGGCGGCGCCCGCGGATCGCATCATTTCGCTGAGCTGGTCGGTGGCGACCTTGCCGTGACGATCGGCTGGGACCTCGCCGAAGCGCTCAAGGACGAGGTCCCGGAGAAGCGCATCGATAAGCATGCCAGTTCAGAAACGATCGAGGCGCTTCGCGCGCATCTTCCCGATTTCCGCAAGGCGACCGAACCGGATGCCTTGGCGCCCGGAGAGTTCCCTGATTTTGGGCCGGTGCGCGCTTTTCAGAGCTCATTCCTGAAGGCTTTTGATGAATTGGAAGCCCAAATCGCTACACGCTAAGGAGGCCGAGGCAAGATCATGCCCACATTCAAACAGGTACTCTCGGAGAAGAAATTTCTGCTCGGCACGTTCCTGCAGATCCCTGCGGCCGATTCGGCCGAGATCGTCGGCCATGCCGGCATGGACTTCGGCATCATCGACACCGAGCACGGAACGTTCGGGGCTGATTCCTCGCTCGATCTGATACGCGGCTGCGACGCAGTGGGGCTGGCCACCGTCTTCCGCGTGCCGCGTTTGGAGCACCACTGCATCGGCCAGGCACTGGACTTCGGTGCTTCGGCCGTGATGGTGCCAAACTTGACCAGCCGTTCCGAGGCCGAGCAGGTCGTTAAGGCGGCGAAGTTTCACCCCGGCGGCCGGCGGGGCGTTTGCCCGTTCACCCGTTGCGGCGGGTACAACGCCGCAGACGAGGACCCAGACTTCTACAACTGGGCCAATCGCGAAACCTGCATCATTCTTCAGATCGAAGGCATTGAGGGCATTTCAAATCTTGACGCGATCCTGGAAGTGGAGCACATCGACGGGATATTCATAGGACCATTCGACCTCTCGCAATCGCTCGGCATCCCGGGGAAAGTCACCGATGCGCGCGTGCTCGAGGCCATTCGCGGCATCGTTAAGAAAGCCGAGGAGCGGTCCATTGCGGTCGGCAATTTTGCCGTCACACCGGAGCAAGCCCGCGCCTATCGTGATATCGGCGTGCGCTTTGTGGCCTATGGGGTCGATACGCTGATGCTGCACCGGGCCTATCGTGACCTGCGTCGCAGCCTTATGCCGGACTAAGAACATGGAAGTCTCGACCCCTAACGCACTGCCCGTGATCGATAGTCACCAGCATTTCTGGGACATAAACCGCTTCAGCTACCGATGGATGCCGCCGGGGCCTTCGATTTTGCGGCGCGATTATCTGCCCAAAGACCTAGAGCCGCTGCTGCGTGAGCATGGCGTGGCGGCCACGGTGCTGGTCGAGGCCCACAATTCAGTCGAGGAGACCCGTTTCCTGCTTGGGTTGGCCGACTGCTACGACTTCATCGCCGGCGTCGTCGGTTGGGTCGACCTGCAGGCACACAGCGTCGAAGCCGCGTTGGAGGAGGTCGCCGCGCATCCGCGGCTGGTCGGCATCCGCCACCAAGTCGAGTCGAGTCCGGACGACAAATGGCTGGTGCGCGAGGCCTCCATACGGGGGTTACGCGCGGTGGCGGCGGCCGGACTGGCCTACGATCTGATCGTGTTTCCGCGGCACCTTGAGACGATTGCGCGCATGGCAGAGCAGGTCCCCGGCCTTCGCATGGTGCTCGACCATCTGGGCAAGCCCGATATTGCAGAAGACGCGTTCGCAGAGTGGGCCGATTGGATTCGCCTCATAGCCCGTTTCCCGAATATCTGGTGCAAGGTTTCGGGTATAGTGACCGAGGCGGACCATGCGAACTGGAACGTCGAACAGCTCAAGCCCTACGTGGCGTGCGTCCGCGAGGCCTTTGGCATCGAGCGGCTGATGTGGGGGAGCGACTGGCCGGTTTGCCGAAAGGCGGCGCCCTATGGGGACGTCCTTTGCTCGGCTATCGAGGCCATGGGCGAAATGACAGAATCAGAGCGACGCTTATTCCTTTCAGAGAACGCGAAGCGATTCTATCGCTTGAAGGCCTAAAGAAAAAGTTGAGCACGGCATCGCGCAGCCATAATACTTCGAGGTTATTCAGGTATTAGGTTCTTGACGTATTGTGCTCGTTCTCGTGAGATATCGATGAAAGTTTGGGTTGCCTAGTCCCTTGAGAAGAAAGGCAATGTCTCCGTGGCCAAACTGAAGCTGAACAGCCGAAAGAAGATAAAGCACGAAGCCTTGACGCACCAGATTTATGACCTCATCAAAGGCGAAATCCTCGATATGCGCCTCAAACCCGGGGAACGATTGACTATCGACACCCTGGCGCGAGAGATGGGGGTCAGTATCTCCCCCGTACGGGAGGCCCTGGCCCGCATTCAGGCGGAACGCCTCGTGGAACGCAAACCCTACGCGGGGTATGTCGTGGCCCAGCTCCCCTCCAAACAATACTTTATAGACATGATCAGCACACGCGCGTTGCTCGAGTGTCATGCCGCCCGCATCGGCGCCCCGCGCAAGTCCAAGACCTTAATAAGAGGCCTTGTGCAGGCGCTTCATGGGATGAACACGCATTACCTGGGTACACGTTACAAGGATTTCCGGGGCTACCTGACGTGGGATATCAAGTTTCACGAACTGTTGATTCGTAGCACCGACAACGAAGTACTGGTTCAGATTTATGAGGACCTGCGCTCACTCAACCAGTTGAGCCGGCTTTATATGTACATCGGCAAGCAGATTGACCAGGAGCGCGTTCACAGGGAGCATGAAGCGATCCTGGAAGCCTATCGCGAGGGGGACGGCGAGAAAGCGGCCGAAGCGGTTCGGCGGCATCTGGAATCCACCCGCAAGAATCTCGAATGCATTGACGAGCCGTCCCTGACGATGGGCTAGGCCGTGCCACGGGTCAACACGGCGGATTCAAATCTCAAGTGCAGCATATTGCTCGAAGAGGCGATTGACAATGGAACCCCCGCCGTTGTTCGTGGCATAGTATCTGAACGCCAGTCCTGCTCGGGGAATATGGTCATTAACGCCTGTGATGATGACAGTTCGCGCTGTTGATGAATCGACTATCCTCGAAGCGGCGCACTGGGTCGCCGCCGCAAGCGCGGCCCACGTCAAATTCGTTTCGTGGGGATTCGAGGACGCCTTCACCAAGGGCGAAGCCCTGCAGGCGGCGTACGTGCAGTCGCTTCCCGTCTGGTTTCTCCGCGCGCCGCATTGGTGCTACCTGAGAAGGACGCGCTTTCACAGCAAGAGCGTAGAACTACTCCACGAGTCAGGCATGCTGCGGCTCCCCGATGACCGCGATTTCCTGGACTTCACGCCGTGATCGGGAACAGGGTGGATTGGCGCGGGTGTTGCGTTTATAAGGAATGTTCATTGCTTTTCCCCCAAAAAGCCGCGCGCCACTGTTCTCTTACGCGCCGCTGGCTCAATGGTGTCTACTGCCCCGTTGACGCTTGAAGGCCGCATATGCTTCGCAGTCCACACGGATGTTGCTCCGGTATGAGAGATTGCCCACCAAGCTGACAAGCGGCTTACGGCGTCCCCACAAGTTGCTCCAAACCCTGCCCAGAATGCGCGGCATGGAATAGAATCCCCGGCTGCACGAGATCATTTCTTGGATGATATCGTCCAGCGACAAATGCTTGTACCGGGCTACTGGGTAGGTCAGTGTGTAGTATTTCCAATCTTCCGGGAACGCATCGAGAGCGACGCGGCCCTCCGATTTCATCTGGTCCCACAGGCGGGTGCCGGGCAAAGGCGTCAGGAACAGCACGTTGAGATTGTCCACGCCGTACTGGGTGGCGGCCTCGGCGATGCGCTTGCCGATGCCCGGTTCGTCGATGTCCAAACCCATGATGAAGGACCCCGCAACCAACATGTTGTGCCGCTGTATGCGTCGCACGGCGGCTCGGAAATCCCGGCCCTTCAGCAGGTCGAATTTCCTCCCGAGTCCCGGGATCCCTTCCGGGGTGGGGGATTCAAAGCCGATAAAGACGCCGCGGCACCCGGCCCTCGCGGCCAACGCCACGAGTTCCTCGTCATCGGCGAAGTTGATGGTGGCCTGAGCAATCCATTCTTTCCTCAGATTCGCCTGCGCCATGGCACGGAACAGATCCTTGGCGCGGGTGATGTGTTCGGGTCGCGTGCCGACAAGATTGTCATCCACTACCAGAACATGTTTCTCGCGGATCGACTGGAATTCCCGCACGACGTCGGGAATGGGGCGCTGACGGTAGCGGGCCCCGTTGAACGCGGTGACGCTGCAGAAGCTGCAGTTCATCGGACAGCCGCGGGAAGTCTGAATGGCGCCCAAGGCATATCCCTTAGCCAACAGGTTATGGCGAGCGAGCGGGACGTCGCTTATCTCCGCGATGCCTCCGTCGTACGCGCGCTCGAGGCCGCCCTGAAGGGCGTCTTTTAGGACCTTCATCCAGACGCCCTCAGCTTCCCCCGTGACGATAGAGTCCACGTGCTCTATGGCCTCGTCCAAGCACATGGTGGCATGAATGCCGCCCATGACGACAGGGACCCCGAGACGGCGGAAGTGAGCGGCTATTTCGTAGGCGCGGTTTGCTTGGGAGGTGAACGCCGTAATACCCACAAGGTCCGGGCGAGGCATAGCCGAATAGTCCGGGACGCCGAGGTTCTCGTCCACGATCGAGATTTCCCATTCTGGCGGGGTTAGGCCCGCGAGAACCATAAGGCTAAGCGGTTTCCACACGCGGTAACGGTTCCAGCGGCTTTCCTTCACTTTGACGATGCTGACCAGCGGGTTCGAGGGGTTGATCAAATAGAGTCGCACAGCGCGCATTGCCTCATACATCGGGGTTCGGTTTTTCTGCTTCCTATGCTCCATGATACCGTAATGAATGGATTACGGCAATTGCTATTCGTTGGTCTGTCAGTGAGGCGGCAAACCTTACTGGCCAACGTCGATCCCACGGTTCGGCTAATGTCGATCCGTGCCCTCCCGGCGACCGGTGACCTCAAGAAGCGGCACTCGGCGCCTGAGAACTCCTGATGACGAAGCCGCGTGGCGTTCCATCACGTTGGAGTTTGAGGATTCCGTGCGCTTCCGCTCTCAGTGTGCTCACAGATTATTTTGTGCCATAGCCCCCCTCAAACGACAGGATGATCCCGCTTCCTTGAAACAATTCACCGTCAGGTTACTCTGGCCTTAAGATTGGTTTTCGTGCTAAACTTGGTTTCCATCTCCAGGCTAATTGGGTGCCGCATAGCCGGGGAGTCCGCTTCCATTAGAACATCTCGGAAGACATTTTCGCCATGTCTCGACAAAGCGATTCAGAATTCTGGGTAGAACGGGCCGTTTGGCGGAGCCCGCCGCCATCAGCACACGCGGGCGTGCGCGAGTAACCGCTAGGCGCTACTCGCATAACGAAGGGAAGATACGATGGCCGACCAGATTATACGTGGCAGCTCCGAGTCCCTTGGAGAGGTTGTACGCCGAGGCGAGATTATCTGCCCAGGTATCGCAATTGGACCTGCATTTTTGCTGGAACCCGAGTTTCTTGTGACCAAGAAACACATTCCCTTTGACCAAGTTGGCGTCGAGCAGAATCGGTACACGGAGGCTTTACGGCTCGTGCAGACGCAGTTTGCGGAGCGTGTCCGTGAGATCCGGGATGCGACCCTTCCGGAAGCCGCTGCAATCTTCTCCGCCTTCGAGGCTATGCTGTCTGATCGCGAATTCACGAAGAGTGTCTTGGGGAGCATCGCGGGAGAAAGCGTGAATGCCGAATGGGCCTTGGAATACGAAGCAGAGAAACTGATTCGGCTATTTGACGCCATGGCGGATCCCTACCTGCAAGCACGCGCAGAAGATGTTCGGGAGCTTGTAGACGGTATCCTCCGTGCGCTCGCTCGGGCGCGGGAGGCGCAAGTAGCAAGGTATGTTGCGCCCGAGAAGGGACAAGTCCTCGTTTCCGACCACCTGTTTCCGCGGGCGGCCATGCAGGCCCAGCATGCCGGTGCTGCAGCCTTCGCAACCGAGAGCAGCGCGCTATTCGCCCATGCGGCAATTCTACTGAAAGGATTCAGGATACCTTCGGTGGGCGGTATAGGCGGCCTGGGGTGTGTTGTCTTCGAGGGAGACGATATTATTGTCAATGCCAACGAAGCAACCGTGGTTGTTCGGCCCACCCCCGAAACGGTTAAGGAGCATCTTGCCCGCCTAGGCGAGGCGAGACTGCCGCTTGAAGTAAGATCCGAAAAGGGTTGGACCACAAGAGACGGAACCCAGGTCCACCTCATGGCAAATATTGAGTCTCCTGACCAGCTTGACTTTGCTTACTTGAGCGGGTTGGAGGGCGTGGGACTGTTCCGGACGGAGTTCCTCGCTTTGACAAGCGGCAGCATTCCGAGCGAAGAGGAACAGTACGAGGTTTACCAGGAGATCGTCCAGGCTTCCTCCGGTAAGAGAATCTGCATACGCACCTTTGACATTGGCGCCGACAAGCAGAACCGTACTCTCTACCGGAATGTGGCCCTGAATCCGGCGATGGGGACAAGAGGCATCCGAAGACACCTCAATGCCAATTTGAGCGAGTTCAAGACTCAGGTGCGAGCTATCCTGAGAGCCGCCGGACGGGGTGACGCTGATGTGGGCATCCTGCTGCCTGTGGTGACCACCATAGATGAAGTTAGGCTGGCTCGGCAGTACATAGAAGACGTCAAGAAGGAGATGAGCGTATCGGGAGCGCCCTATTCGAGTGATACGAAGCTGGGAGTCATGATTGAAATACCCGCAGCGGCCATTGCCATGAGAGAGATGTTGGCTGAAGCGGACTTCGTGAGCGTGGGCACGAACGATCTGCTTCAGCATTTCATGGCGGCCGATCGGGACAACGAAGAAGTCCTCAAATACAACAATTTCGAACACCCTGCATTTCTGTGGTTGATGAGGCACATGATTGATGAAGCCACGGGGGTGGGCCGAGTTAAAGACGTCACCGTTTGTGGGGAGGCTGCATCGCGGGCGGACCTCGTCTTGACAATGCTTCGGCTTGGTTATCGCGCATTCAGTATCGCCCCTGTGGCGTTGACGGGAGTGCGGCATGCAATCGAAACACTGGACCTGCGCACTGAAGAGACGTGACAGAGCAGGTCACAAGACGCCCGGTAAGGGGGATAGGGAGATGGGGACAATCCGGAAGTGCCTTCCTTCGGATTTCCCGGCCCGGTTCCTTTGGTTGGGTGGGCGGAATCGTCGGAATACGTCCCCATCAAGACCTATTCACACGTCCGGCCTGAATCCGGGTTGAATGACCGCATCGAGGTAGGCTTGCTGATTCTGCTCAACCCACTCAGCCGCAGCATACCAGCCGTCGTCTCTGAGCCAGCGCAAAACGGTTCCGATTTCCAGCATGTTCTGCTCGCCCAATTGCCGACAACGCTGCAAGCCCTCGAACACCGCCGCGGGCACGGGCACGGGGTCGCTGTCTTTCGCGTTCATGTGTACGCCTTCCACTGACACCTAGCTACAAGCCCAACATGGCCCAGGTGTCCGTTTGGAACCAGTGTCCTTCCCACCGACTTGCCACGTGAAGAACCGGCAGTCGATCGGCCCAATGACATCTACGAAGCCTGGGAACTTTTGAGGATGAAGCCGCCGGACTTCTCATCACGTTCCAGCGTAAGGATTCCTTGTGCTTCCGCCTCCTCGAGTAGCTGTCCAAAAGACCGGAAACCGTAGTGGGTCTCGCTGAAGCCCGGGTTGCGGCGCTTTAGGGCCTGTTTGACCATGGATCCCCAGATCCGCTCCTCCTCTCCGCGTTCCTCCAGCAGGGCCTCGTAAGTCTCAACCATTAGTTGCCACGCCTCCTGCTTCTTGTCCTCGACGGGACCGGAGGTTCCGCCTTTGGGCTTGCGCGTCGGCTTGCGGCCAGTTTTCCCGGGCTCAGCCCTTGCACCGGGGCTGGGAGGGCGCACGAGGTCGTCGTACGAGATGAACTCGTCGCAGTTCGCGATCAACAGGTCTGACGTCGAATTCTTAACGCCGACACCGATTACGGTCTTGTTGTTCTCCCGGAGCTTGCTGACCAGCGGGGAGAAATCCGAATCGCCGCTGATGATAACGAAGGTGTCCACGTGCTCCTTCGTGTAGCAAAGGTCGAGCGCGTCTACAACCATGCGGATATCGGCAGAGTTCTTGCCCGACTGCCGTACGTGCGGGATCTCGATCAACTCAAAGGAGGCTTCGTGCATCGCGGCTTTAAACTCCTTGTAGCGGGCCCAGTCGCAGTAGGCCTTCTTTACCACAATGTTCCCTTTGAGCAGCAGCCGTTCGAGCACCTTAGCGATGTCGAACCGAGCATAGTCCGCATCTCGGACGCCCAAGGCGATGTTCTCGAAGTCGCAGAAAAGGGCCATGTTCGTGGTCTCGGCCGCACGCGTCATGGGCACAACTCCTCCAGCAGACGGGCGTTCTCGTTCGATAACCTGCTGCACTCCATTGTGCCGTTAATCACGGGATTCGTCAACCATCTCGTTCATCCCTTAGCCGTCATGACCCTGGTTGTTGGCTCGATCCACGATACTTTTCGCGCGCCGCACAACGGCAAACGGAAAGTAGAACAAATGTCTTATGCCGGCGACGTTGGATACATTCCGGGAAGCCCGCCGGACCTCGGCATACAGCTCGGTGAGCACAACTTCCTCCTCGACTTCTCCCAGCTCTTTTACCGCGAGTAGACGGTGCGTCGCGTACAGGCCGAGCACAAAAGCCACGACAAACACGAAGTCCAGTCCGCGCAAACTGACGGCCGGCAGCGTAAATTGCGCCCCGGCGTCGGCGAGCGACTTCCAGTCGATTGTAAGGCTGAGTTCCTGCTGGGAGAAGAAATCCGCTGCGAAGCCGGCGACGATCGGGGCCAGGGTTGCTGCCATGCCGCTTACCAGCGCGTTCACTGCCAGAAAGGCCGTCGCACGTCCGTACGGCGCCGCCTTGAGGGCAAGGTTTCCGGCGCACAGGCCTACGCCTGCGGTGGACACGCCGGCTAGAACATGGATCACGATCAGCAGCGGCACCGTCAGGAAATACCGCTCTGGAAGCGTTGTAAACGGCCACATCAAGAACGTGAAGATAAAGAGCGGACCTGCGACAGCGATACACGACTTGTTCGAGAATCGGTCTGCCAGCTTGCCCCAGATCCTGAAGAAGAGGACGTTTACGAACTGGCTCGCCACGGCCAACGCGAGAATCCAGGTCATGTTCAGGCCGAGCCGCTGCAACATGTAGACCGTGAAGAACGGCCCGGCAAAGTTGACGGCGAAACTCCAGGCGGCAAGAAAGATGAGGAGTTTTCGGTATTCTCTGTCCCGAACGGGTTCGATCAGCGTGCCCAATAGGTTGCCGGCCGGTTGGGGTGCCATCCGCGGCTCGGGGACCCGGCTCAGGAAATACAAGCCCAACAGGCCGAAAAACGTACCCGAAGCAAACAATATCGAATAGGCGCCGATTTCCTCTGTGAAATACCGCTTGAAAACGTCAACGCCTGCGCCCGCAACCAAGCTTAAGGCGGCGCCAAGCGCGGTCGCAAGCGCCATGCGCTTGGCGAAGAAGCCGCCCATTCTTCTCTCGGGCACAAAGTCGCGCATCCAGGAGTTGAAGGCACAACTCGAAATGGCGCCCAAGCCGAAGAACGCAAACATGGAAAACAGCAGCAGCGGTATTCGGGCCGGCGCTGGCGCAAACCATGGCAGCGCGGCAACGAGAATCCAAAACAGGCGGCCGACAACGGACGTGAGGACGACCAGAAGCTTGCGTTTTCGGGTCCAATTCACAAGGTAGATGGCCGGGATCTGAAGGATCTGTGCAAAAGGTCCCACGGCCGCCAGCAAGCCGATGACTTTGTTCGATGCCCCTAAGAGGAGGGCAAACGCCACGAGGAAAGCCCCCGAGGTGAAAACCCCGAGTACCTGCGAGCACATGCCGTCGTACAGCAGCATGCCCATGCCTTTGTCGAGATCGTCCCCGGAAGTGCCAGCGTTCTCGGCCTCTGTATGCACGGCGTCACCCTTCCCCCGGTATCATTGACAGCCCGATACAGTGTAGCAAAGCAAAGAAGATCGCACCACCGTGTCTCTGTTTTCGCATCTTCCGTGTTCGATTCTGCGGGACTTGCGCTATCCGGCTGGCCGTGGGCCGGTGGGGGTCGCGGGGTGCGGCATGATGACGGCCGACACGCTCACCAAAGGTGGGTTCGGTCCTTAAACAGTCAAAGGGTTCGCCCTCCGCCTCGGCCTCGAGCGTTTGGCTCGGGAACGCAATCACGACGATTGCCCCGTACTTAATACGACGGAAGGGCCGCCGGTAGGGTCGCGCAGCTGCGCAACCTTACTACAACCGTAACGCAATGGCGCAGCGTCGAGAAGTCACTCTTTTCCGTGGCATAATTCCCGAGCAACAGCCTTGGGTGACACGCAACAACCGGGGGGCAGCTGCGAGTGGCGCGGATACAAAGATGGCCCTTGGCCTTCTTTGAGTTGACGCTTCGGTTGAGGGAAGTGGGTGCTGCTGCTCCGTATGTCACGGCCCTGTCAAAGCGGATCTTCGGTGCCCTCACTTATCAGTCTAGTTCCAGATAAATAGAGCATTACCAAAGGGCGTATTCTCTTTTGCATCAATAGCGCCGATTCCTTTAGGGGCGGCTCGGTAAGTTGATCCGGGTCTATAAGCCGTCGTATCCATCCATCGTAATAATACGCAACTGCTTGCGCAGTATCAAACT
>Ga0180437_10005212_pt1 | contig 17911 bp, 14 predicted proteins | sample SS_ome_4_FD_132410 | JGI IMG/M metagenome (GOLD analysis project Ga0180437, IMG submission 132410) | Hypersaline lake sediment archaeal communities from the Salton Sea, California, USA - SS_3_D_1 metaG | ecosystem: Environmental > Aquatic > Non-marine Saline and Alkaline > Hypersaline >... | reverse complement strand
TCCGCGCGCGTTGCTCCATGTTGTCCCTCACTCTGCTAATGATTTCAGCAGCCGCCTCATCGGGGGACATGTCGTCGGCAGATATTCTGTGTACACGTCCTCCAAGATCGGTCTCGACTATGCCGCATACCAATTCATAAGCGCCCTGAAGTGCGGCGAGGAAGTCGAGAGTCTCGTGCGTCTGAATTTCCTCTCCGCGTCTTCTGATGCGGTTCATCGCCACTTCGGGGCTGACCCGAAGGAAGAAGACGATGTGCGGCACCGCAAACGGCGCGATTCCCGACCAATTGAGGAGAAGGAGCTCAGGCATGTTCTTGAGATAGAAAAGAGCTTCGGTCGGAGGGATCCTCGCCCTCCCGGACAGATAGCGGAGAGCCTTCAGGCACTGGAAACGATGGAAGAACTCAGGATGGTAGCGGATTCCCCACGCCGCGATGTTCAAAAGCGGTGCGCCGTCGCTCAAGACAACCTCGGGACGGAAGTAGTCGTGAATCTCCTTGTGAATCCTGGACCAGGAGACGAGTTCCGCCAGTTTGGCCATCTCATAGAGAAGCGGATTACGAACCGTTTTGGCGGTACTTCGAAAGCGCCGCTTCAGGCCGGTCCAACGAGCGGCGCCGAACCGTCTCACACCATCACCTCCGGAGCCTATGTAGACCTCATCTCCTATCCCAATGACCGTGTGTGATTCAGCCAGCCCCTCCAGGGTCTTTTTGAAGCACGTGCTCTTGCCGCTGCCGTCGACTCCTATTATGGCGGCATCAATGGACACATCCACCCCGCATGAGCCTGAGCATTTCTTCTCTGAGATCCTCCATGATCTTCTTGTATATGTCGTACTTTCGCATGGTCGCCTTTCCTGATTCGTATCTGTCCATATGGATAGGCTCTCCGAACCGGACCTCGATCTTGCCCGGTCGCGGCAGGAGCATTCCCTTGCCGAATGCCTCGTGTATGCCCTTCATGTAGGTCGGCACTATCGGGATGCCAAGATCGAGCGCGAGCGCGGCAAGTCCGATCTTGAATGGGAGGAGCTGACCGCTCACGGATCTCGTGCCCTCGGGGAAGAGGATGAGGGATTTCCCCTGACTGATGGTGTATTTGCATCTCTTCAAAGCCTTCGCAAAATTGCCGTATCTGTCGAAAGGGAAGGAGTCGAAGACTAGGGTGATCAACCACCTCCTGAATGGATGGCGATCATAGAAGTAATCCTTTGCAGCCGGAGAGAAGACTCCCTCGGCTACCCGTCGGGGGAGACTCGAAAGGACCACGGGAACGTCCAGCAGACTGTTGTGATTTGGAGTTATTATGAATGACTCGAGCCCTTCCACGTGCCGGGCGCCCTTCACCTCGAGGCCGAAGTACCATCTGGAGACGACGCGGAAGATAAGCGCGAGCGTCCGCTTCGCGAAGTTTCTGAGGACCGAGCGTTCCTTCAGGAATTCATAGGGTTCTTCGTCTTCCTCCAGCGCCGGGTGATGGCCGCTCCTCGACACGGTGTATTCCCTGGAGATGTCCACGAGCTCTCCGAAGGAACTGATCCTGTGTGAGACTTCGTCAGGGACGGTCACGCCGAGCTCTTCCTCTACGGCCGCGAGTATCTCTACCTTGAGCAGTGAATCCACACCAAGATCCATGTAGAGGTCGGACTCGAGTGAGATATCTTCTTCGCGGAGCTGGCATGTCACGGCGACCAGACTTCTGAGACGCTCCGCGAAGCCGTCCATGGAGCTTGGGCGCCGCACTACCGGGCGCCATTCATCGGCGAGCCTTGAGAGTTCCGATCTTCTGATCTTCCTCGTTGTGGTCTTCGGGAACTCGCCCTTGAATATAGTGAAGTTCGAGACCCTCATGTAGTCAGGCAGAGCCGAAGACAGGTTCTTCACGTCGTTTCGTATCACCTCTGTAACCGTCTCGATATCCCGCTCGAGCCCGAGCTTGCCGAAGTGGTCGTAGTCAGGTATCACAAACGCAAAGGGCTTCTCTCCGCCGTTCTCCTTTCTACCGACTATGCAGATATCACTGATGAAGGGTGAGCTGCCGATGGTGGCTTCTATCTTCTCGGGATAGACTTTCTTACCGGTGGCTGTGACGATGAGATTCTTCTTCCTTCCAGTGATGTAGAGGAAACCGTCCGCGTCGAAACTTCCTATGTCCCCAGTGTGGAGCTCGCCCCCGATGAGGACCGAAGAGGTGGTCTCTGCGTCCTTGTAGTATCCCCGCATCACATTTGGTCCGCTTACGAGGATCTCTCCATCTTCCGAGATTCTCACTTTGACCCCGGCAAGCGGCTTCCCGACAGAGCCCAGACGGTGAGATTTCCTTGTATTCACGCTCACGACAGGTGATGTCTCTGTCAATCCGTACCCCTGCAAGATAGGCATACCCATACACTGAAAGGCGATGTCGACCTCTCTGTCGAGCGGCGCGCCTCCGCTGATGAAATACCTGACACGTCCTCCGAACTGCCAGCGGATCCAGCGAAGAAGAAGCCTGCCTATCCTGAGCTTTCTGGACGCGCGCGCCATTCTCATGTTGAACGAGAAGATGAAAGGTGCGGGCTGTATCGACTCCTCTATTCTGTCGAATACCTTGTTGAGCATTATCCGGAACATCAGGGGGACACCGATCATGATTGTGGTTCCTGTCTCTCTCATGGTTCTTTGGATCGCTGCTGTGCTCACCTCACTGAGATAGTTCACCGTTGCTCCTGCATATAGCGGGCCGAGCAGTCCGCCAGTCAGCTCGAGAAGATGGTTGAGCGGCAGAACTGAGAGAAAGCTGTCAGTGGGTTTGGCAGGTATCGCAGCGTAGGAAGCTATCACGTTGGAGACGATGTTACTGTGTGTGAGCATCACAGCCTTGGGAGAACCTGTTGTCCCCGATGTGTAGACGAGCATCGCAAGGTCTTGGGGTTCAGCCTCGATCCCTTCGCCGCGCGAATGCCTGCTTAGCGCGCTGGCGAACTCGTCACTGTCCACCGAGATTACTTTCCGGCTGACTTCCGCCGACCCGAGGCGATCGGATGTGAAGAGCACTCTGGTCTCAGAGTGATCCAGTATGTTATCGATCTCTTTCTCGTGGAGCTTAGTGTCGATAGGCACGGCGACGCCGCCGGCCATGAGGATTCCGAAGTACACCACCGCCCATTCAGGTCTGCTCTCGCACAGGATTGCGGCCTTCTCGCTCCTGGCGAACCCTTCCTCTCTCAGATAGAAGCCGAGTCTCTCAGATTGCTTCAGGAGGCTTGCGTATGTGAGAAGGGATCCGGCGCCTTTGCCCTTCATCTGCAGCGCAGTCTTGCCACCGAACCTGGGCGCCGAGTGGTAGAGGATGTCGGGTATGACCAGGGGTGGATCGTGCATACTCTAGATTCTCCTCCGCCGGACGGGAAGTAAAGCCGCCATCCCTATCCCCGAGATTCAGGCGACCCGATGAGCTTGGGCCTCGCCGCCCCACCGGAGACGGGACCACAACAGTTTAACTGAGCAGAGCTGCCGATACAAGATGTTGATTAAAATAGGAGGGTTCGCGGCAGTCAGGGATCACTGGTTGAAGAGGACCTGTTGTGAACTGAATGGACGAGTAGGAATCGAGTAGCAGGTTCTTGCATGGCTTCCCCGACAGGTTTGGGGGCAGTTTACCATTTCTTTGCTTGCTGTTCTCGCTGACTGACCTTAAGATATGTGGGAAAGGCATTGAAGAAGAGGGGGCGGGAGAATGGCCGGAACGTGGTTCAAGGTGCTGTGGAAGTTCGTGGCGAGCTTGGTGGTCTGTCAACTCGCGGGCGCAGTGGGTTCTGTCTTCACGATTCGTGCCATACCGGTATGGTACATGACCCTGGTCAAACCTGTGATCACTCCGCCCAACTGGGTATTCGGACCTGCTTGGACCGCGCTCTACCTGCTGATGGGAGTCTCTCTCTTTCTTCTGCTGCACAGAGGTCTCCATGATGCAAATGCGAGAGCGGCACTGGCTCTTTTCTCTGTCCAGCTCGGCCTGAACATTCTGTGGTCGGTTGTGTTCTTCGGAATGAGGTCACCCGCCGGGGGCGCCATCGAGATCACCATACTCTGGGGGGCGATTCTGTTGGCCGGGCTGAGCCTCTACAGGGTATCAAGACCCGCGGGACTGCTTTTCGTACCGTATCTCCTTTGGGTCACCTTCGCCGCTGTGCTCAATTACTGGATATGGGCATTGAACAGGTGAACATACGAACGATCATCCGGGCCGACTCGAGGCGGCTCTCTCTTCGGAATCTGGCTCCGGGGACCCCGGTGGATCTCCCGAGGCCGCGGCGAGCAGGAAAAGGGCGTTCCGGCTGTCGCCCGTTCAGGTCAGACGTGTTGGTGAAGGGAACATGTGCGGTAGTATTGCTCCTACTTCTCCCGGGAGTCTCTGTTGGCACTAACTACTACGTCTCTCCATGGGGCAGTGACGGAAACAGCGGTCTTTCTTGGGATTCAGCTTTCGTTACACTCCAACGAGCCGCGGACGTAGTGGTGGCAGGAGACTCTGTCCTTGTTGAAGACGGAGAATACACCGGGTTCGATCTGAGAACGGGTGGAACACAGGTTATGCCGATCGTCTTCTCAAGCTACGGGGACAGCGTCAATATCACCGAGCGGAATAGTGTCACACCAGATGGAATCAATATAGAAAATGCAGACTGGGTTGTAGTGGATGGCTTCAAAGTCACAGGCATAGAAAGGGCCGGCATCCGCGTGGCCGTATCGGAGCATGTGACTGTCAGAAGCAACACGTGCGATCGGAACGGCAGATGGGGGATATTCACCGGCTTCGCTGACTATGCACTTGTCGAAGACAACGAGTGTAGCTACTCGGGGCAAGAGCACGGGATATACTTCTCCAACAGCGCTGATCACCCCATCATAAGGAGGAATGTATCTCATCACAATAATGGATGTGGGATACACATGAACGGCGATGAGAGTATGGGCGGCGACGGCCTCATAACGGATGCCGTGATCGAAAGCAACATAATCTTTGAGAACGGTCACGGTGGCGGATCAGGCATCAACTGCGACGGCGTTGCTGAATCGGCGATCTACAACAATTTGCTCTACATGAACCACGCAAGCGGCATCAGCCTTTACAGGATCGACGCATCCGGCGGATCCTCGAACGACAAGGTCTTCAACAACACTGTTGTCAATGCGGAAGACGGCAGATGGTGTCTCAACATAAACAGCGGCTCAACTGGTGACACAGTCTACAACAACATCTTCATCAACCTTCACGCTTGGCGCGGTGCCGTCTCACTGGATTCCTCTTCGGCTGACTACTTCTTCAGTGACCGCAACATTCTTGTTGACAGGATGAGCACCGACGGCGGAAACACGGTGATCAGCCTCTCTGAGTGGCGGGGACTGGGATTCGATACCAACTCCCTGCTCGCGGACTCACTCGACAGTCTGTTCCAGGATTGGGCGACATCGGACTACCACCTGGTGGAAGGTTGCCAGGCCGTCGACACTGGGACTGACCTGGTCCTGCCTGTGGTTCAGTTCGACCTTGACGGCGTCGCAAGGCCGCAGGGGCTTGGATTCGATATCGGAGCTTATGAGCGCGAGGCGGTGGGTGCGGAAGAAGATGATGCGATGAGTGACCACCCGGGCAGGGTCCGTGTGTCGGTGGCTCGCAGCTCTGTCTATTTCAGCAACCTGAGAGTAGGAGATGTACTGAGGATATACGATGTCTCTGGCGGTCTCAGAGTGGACACCGGCGGCCTCTCGGCATCTGTCTACAACTGGGACACAAATCAAGTTCCAGGGGGCGTGTACTTCTACGAAGTAGAGTCGCGATCTGGAAGGGTACGGGCAACGGGCAAGACTGTAGTTCTCAGATAGCGCGGTCAGGAGGGGCGAATGAAGAAGGCTCTGCTGCTGTTGGCGTTACTCCCGGCTTCCTGCTGGGCCTCCACCTACCTGGCGACAACCCCTCAGGAGATACAGTCGTACACAGATTCTCTGGAGGCCGGTGACACCTTGCTTATCCAGGAAGGCCTCTATGACATGAACTGGGACATCCGTGACAGGACGGGTAATCCCTCGGAGTGGATAGTCATAAGCGGAACTGGCAGCAGCGTCGTCATCAGAGGTACTGCGTATGATAATGTGATAGATATATATAACTGCCGTTACGTGGAGCTTGCCCGTATTGACATCACCACTTCCAACGCGGGATCGGGTATAGACGGGATAAAGTTCAGGACATCCAGTGACAACATCGTCATGGTCGACCTGCACATCCACGATTTGACCGGTGTCGGGATCAGCGCGAATCCTGCTGGTGAGTCGTTCACATATCTGACCATCCGAAGATGCCACATACACGACATCACTGGGGTCGGGGAGGGTATGTATCTGGGAAACCACGACGGTCTTGCGCCGGTCCACCACTGCGTGGTTGAGCAGAATTGGGTGCATGACTGCCATCCTCGAAAAGGCATACAGCTGAAACGCGGCACCTATCTGAACACAGTTCAGGACAACGTCGTCTACAACTGCGATGAGGCCGGTATTGTCCTTTACAAAACGGATCAGTTCTCCGGTGCGGACAACAACGTTGTCCGGCGGAACACCATATGGAATACCCCCGAGGGGGTCTTTGCCGTAGGCCAGACAGACGTCGAGAACAATGTCATTTTCGGTTGTGACTACGGCATGAACGTTCGCAACTACAGTGGATGGGGCATGCTGGACCTCTATATAAGGAACAACACCGTTTTTGACTGCGCGGTGACCTGTCTCAGGCTCGACGACTGGAATGGGGCGTCGGGAGAGATGGTGTGTGTGAACAACGCGTGCTATCAGGGCTCGATCTCAGAAAGCGCCATCCAGGCGCCTGATGGCGTCGGGCCGGGCACGGTTGCCAATAACAGACACTATGGACAGTCGCAGGTAGGCGGCTCCGCGCTGGGGAATCCGCCGGACATTGAATTCCTTAACCCGGACCCAACACCAGGTGTTATAGACCTGTATCCCACACAGAACTCTGCCTTGATAGACTCCGGTATTTCAGGATACAGTGTTCCTCTTGACGATTTCAACTCTTTGTCAAGGCCGGTGGGCACGGACTGGGACATCGGAGCCTACGAGTGGTCTCAGGGCGGGAATCCGGGCTGGCAGATCGAGGAAGGTTTCAAGGAGTGGGACACAGGGATACAAGATTCAGACATGGGCCGCCCGGGCGGTGTGGGACTGAGTGTATCGGTCTTCAGTGGCATCGTGCGATTCACAGGATTGTCGCCGGGTGACGAGTTGAAGATCTATTCCGTCGCGGGAAGGCTCGTCCATCACTCTGGCAGGTTGCCTGGCAGGGAATACAACTGGCACACAGAACGTGTGCCGAGCGGACTGTACTTCTCAGCAGTTGTGAGTGACGCAGACGAGCGGGTTGGTGCCGCCAAAATCACGATACTGAGATAGCGGTACGCTTGAAAGCCAAGGGAAACGCTTGACGCAGGAGTGGTGTTTTTCGTATGCTATCAAGTAGATAGGTCTATTTGGTGTCCCACAGAGGAGAAGGAGGTTTGAGTATGAGAGGATATAGACGTCTGCTGTTGGCGGCTCTGTTTCTGGCTGGATTGGCTGGAACCGGTCAGGGCTGGGATAGTCCGCTCGTGATAGACCACACGTGTACGAACCTTTCGCAGATCCCCATGGCGTGGATCGATTCGGTTCAGGCCAATCTGAAATGGCACTACGCCCACACGTCCCATGGCGAACAGTTGACGATCGGTCTGGAGAGGATCGAGGCACAGAACAGCACCTATGACGTGGACATTGGTTTCAGCCACCTGCCCACGGTGCCGGGAGCGTTCTGTATATTCGACGGTCAGGAGATCGAGACCTACATCACCCCTGATCTCTACTGGGAGACTGATCTAGGCATGAACATGACGCGGGACGTCCTCAATCACAACCCTGAGATCAATGTGTCCGGCTGGGGGTGGTGCACTCAGATGGATTACTACACGCAGGGCGAGGTTCAGGCATACCTCGACTCCATGACATTGCTCGAAGCTGAATTCCCAAACGTGATCTTCATCTATTTCACCGGGAACGCGCAGGCGATTGATGAAGACGGACTGAACCGCCATCTCAGGAATGAAGAGGTGAGGCAGTACTGTCTTTCGAACAACAAGGTGCTATTCGATTTTGGTGACCTGGACTGCTGGTGGTACAACCCTGTATCGCACGAATGGGAGTACTCGACGCACGTATTCGGTAGTGACACCATACCTATGGAGCATCCGCAGTTCAACGGGGACGAAGGTGGCCACACGACTTTTGAAAGCTGCGAGCAGAAGGGGAGAGCTGTCTGGTGGCTAATGGCGCGCCTGGCCGGCTGGGATGGTACGCCGTATGTAGCAGAGGGAGACCACGGTGTGCGGGTCCCGCTCTCTCTTGAGCAGAATCGTCCCAACCCGTTCAGCGGGTCCACTGCCATCACGTATTCGTTAGATTCGAGATGTTCCGTGGATCTGAGGATCTACGATGTAACAGGCAGACTCATCAGAGAGCTGGCGAGGGGAGAAGAGGAGGCAGGTGTCCATTCCACGTTCTGGGATGGCAGAGATCAGGACGGCGTGAAGGTGAGAAGCGGCGTTTACCTGTATCGCCTGTGGACTGCAGCTGGCCCCGCACCAATGCGGAAGATGCTCCTTCTGGATTGATTCTGGGGGACGATCTTGTAGAAGAGCTTTCCCTTTCGCATGATGCTCATTGCTGGTGCCACCTTACCTTACCGGGATCCGGCTTCAGTCTTATCCTGAGAGAGACCTCATATACTGGAGCCGTTCGTAAAGTTCAGGTCTGTCGCTTTCCATCTGGCTCAGTTTCCCGCGGAAATCGTCAATTGAGCTGCAGTTGTGATGCGACATCCAGTCATTGATGTCCTTGATCATACTGGCTATCTCTTTGAGCCCCTTTAAGTACAATGCTGAACAGACCTGTACCGCAGTTGCGCCGGCAAGTAGCTGCTTGATAACGCCGAAGCCGTCGTGCACGCCGGTCGAAGCCGCAAGGTCGCATTCGACCCTCCCCGCGAGAAGGGCGATCCAGCGGAGCGAGCTGCTTATTTCGTCGGGTGAGCTGAAGCGGTACCCGGGTTTCAGTTGTATCTTGTCGATATCGATGTCCAACCTGTAGAAGCGGTTGAAGAGGACCAGAGCCTTTGCGCCCGCCCTGCTCAATCCCAGGGCCATCTGCCCGAGTGAGCTGAAGTATGGACCGATCTTCGCAGCAATCGGTATCTTGATATTCGCACTCACTGCTCTTACGACTTCGAGATAAAGCTTCTCGATATCCTGACCCGTACGTTCCGGATTGCTGGGCATAATCGAGATGTTCACCTCGAGACCGTCCGCACCTGACAGCTCGATCTGTCTGGCGTAGTCAACCCACCATTTGGGTAATATGCAATTCAGACTGGCTATCACTGGTATGGCCACGGAGGACTTAGCATCCTCGATGAGCTTGAGATAATCGCGGGGGCCGAGCTCCTTGCTCATCCCGCTTGCATAATCGAACGCTTCCGGGTGCCCATAAAGCCACGATTGCCCGGCCACCAGGTCCTTCGATTCCAGATCGATCTGCTCCTCGAAGAGGGACTTGAGCACAACCGCGCCCGCGCCAGCATCAGCGCAGCGCTTCACCCCCTCGCTTGAATTGACCAGACCGCAGCTGGCTACAATGAGCGGGTTGCGCAGATCCAGTCCCATGTATTCGGTCGTGAGGTCTGCCATGGATCCTCCTTCCTACGTGCTTTCCGGCTGCAGAACGCGCGGCGTGATTCCCCGGTGCGTGAACCGTCCCTCCGGCTTGGGCTCGGGGAGTTTAACTATCCATGCTCCGCAGCCTGAAATCCCACTGGTTGCTCCCATTGAACTAAACATGGGCTATCTCGGTATGGTTTGATATCTCGGAATTCGTGGTGCAGAGGTCCGTGATACTCATGTCATGTACGTCCTTGTTGCCCGTGAGCCTTGCGAACTGTTCGAGCTCTCTTGTAGAAACCATCAGGAAGTTTTTGAGTCTTGTCGCAGACATTTCAACATCCAGTCGCGACCTGAGGGCTTCATCCTGAGCGGTTACTCCTACAGGACAGCCGCCCGTGTCGCACGTCCTGTACTGCTGGCAGGCAGAAGCGATCAGTGCAGCGGTGCCAATCGCTACGGCGTCCGCTCCCAGGGCAAGAGCTTTCGCGAAGTCTGAGGAGATCCTCAGCCCTCCGGTGATGACCAGTGAAGTATCCCTGGCTTCCATCTTGTCGAGGAACTTCCGTGCCCTGTACAAGGCGAAGATGGTGGGCACTGAGGTAGCCCTCTTTATGAACTTTGGAGCCGCGCCGGTCGCCCCCGGTCTCCCGTCGATCGTTACGAAGTCAGGCCCCGCGAAAAGAGCTACTTCCAGGTCCTCTTCGATATGTCCTGCCGCCATCTTTATGCCGATCGGCCTGCCGTCAGACCTATCCCTCAGTTCGTTCACCATATTGCGCAGGTCTTCCTTCTTCTTGACCTCCGGGAACCGCGCGGGACTTATGATGTCGGTGCCGGCAGGGAAACCCCGTAGCTGAGCGAGTTCAAAGGTCACCTTTGCCGCTGGCAGATGTCCCCCCATGCCGGGCTTGGCCGACTGTCCGATCTTTATCTCGATTGCATCAGCCCTTTTCAAGTTGGCGTCAGTTGCACTGTACTTGTTTGGAACGTATTCAAATATGTATCTGTATGCGGAGTCCATTGATTCCTTCAATATGCCGCCTTCTCCAGAACACATTGCGGTCTTTGCGGCCGCGCTCCCCTTGGCTAGGGCAATCTTGATCTCTCTGGAGAGGGCTCCGAACGACATGTGAGTCACATAGATGGGTGTCTCGATCACCAGCGGGTGTTCCGCTCTGGGACCAATTATGGTCCTGGTGTTGACAGGCTCGTCTTCGTTGAGCGGGAGGCGTGCGAGCTGAGCACCCATGATGAGCAGGTCGTCCCAGGAGATTACGCTCTCGGTGGTTCGCATGGGCTCTGCAATGCTCTCGCCGGTCTCCGCCATGGTATGTATGTCTGTCATGTGCTTTTCGATATCATCCCATCCCCGCTCCCATTCACTCAAGTAGCCGGATCTCTTCTCTGAGGTCGGTTCGTCCGCTTCTTCTTTCACGGGTTTCAGATGCGTCTTGTCCGAATAGCAGGTCGGGCATTTCCAATCGTCGGGCAGTTCCTGAGGCCTGGTCCCCGGCTCGATCTTCGATGGTGGATGTCCATCAGCCTCATCATACTCAAACAAATTGCACACATCACATCTATGTACCGCCATCCGCCCTCCTTGAACTCGAATACTATATTCCCCCACCCCTCCGTGTCAAGAAACCTGAGCCAGGCTTTACATTTTTACATTTTACCCTGAGCCAGGCTTTACACTTTTTACATTTTCGGGTGTGTCGGAACCACACAAGTTCAGGACAACGTTCTCAGTTGCCTCCAGTAGAGCCGGGTCGCTGGCCGCCTTCAGCTGGAACCGATGGGTTAGCCTCGATATCTCACCGGAGGACAATCCAAGAAAGCGGGCGAGCTCATTCACCGATGCTCTGGCGAGCCTCCTGCTGAGAAAAACGAACATGTTGCGCCACCGGGCGTCAGAGTGCAGCCTGCTTTCCCTCAGAGTCCTGAAACCAAGACCGGACTCCGCAAGAACGAACTCCAAGATCTTGTAGATCGAGACGGGCGACGCAGGAGGTTCGAGCTGCTTGAATAGAGGCGGAATCGCTGGCTTGGTGAGTCTCGAGACTGATTCCGCAAAACCATCGTCACCCAGAATAACTCCTTGCTTCAAGGGCGGTTCTTCCCAGGCGGTGCCGTTGGCCAGCCCATCCATGACGAATAACCTGTACCCTTCGGCCTGTTTCTCTTGGTCAGAGCTTATCTGGCGCATCACAATGTCGGTGTTGAGGACTGAACTCTGCTCCAGTCCCACGTAGTGTCTGTAGCTCGACCACTGCCACTCCTCAGGGAGAGCCACCAGCCCGGCTCTCACCGGGTTCAGATGTATGTACCTGGACAGCTCCAGGGCATGCACGTCGTCCTGTACAGGTGTTGCCTTGTAGCGGTCTGTGAATAGATGTCCGGTTCGGTCTCGCTTCCTGTTGTACCAGCGGGCGTATGCACTGTGCAGGCGGTGCACGAACTCCGGGAGATTCGCGAGAAGGGTCTGAAGAAAGAGGTGAAAGTGCGTGCCCAGGAGGCAATAGGCGATGAGAACTACTGACAACTCCTGCAGGTACTTCACCACAAACCAGATGTACTTCATTCTGTCCTCGTCATCCCGAAAAATGGGGTGTTTGTCGTTTCCCCGGTTATGTACGTGGTAGAGCGCTCCGGGGTAAAGAATCCTGCATCTGCTGTTCATTGTTACCTCCTTCGAAAATGTAAGAAACGTAAAGCCTGGCTCAGGGTAAAATGTAAAAATGTAAAGCCTGGCATGGGGCTAGGGGGGGAGGGGGTAGTGGCGGTCGAGGGAGCGGTACTGGATGGCTTCGGAAATGTGGGAGGGGAGGATGTCGGGGCAGGATTCGAGATCAGCTATGGTTCTGGCGACCTTCAGGATTCTGTCGTATGCTCTGGCGGAGAGGCCGAACTTGGTTATCGCTCTCTTGAGCAGACTGTGCGAATCGGAGTCCACCTTGCAGTGTTCCCTGATCCCCGTGGGGCCGAGGTGTGCGTTGCAGTAGATCCTTCTCTTCTCCTTGTATCTGTCCAGCTGCTCGCGCCGCGCTTCGTTCACGCGCCCCTGCACGACAGATGATCCCTCCCCGGCCTGCTCCGAACTGAGTTCCCTGTACCTGAGCGCCGGGACTTCGATGTGTATATCAATGCGGTCGAGAAGAGGGCCCGATATCTTGGACATGTACTTGGTTATCTGCCCGGGGCTGCACGTGCACTCCTTTGAGGGGTCAGTGTAGTACCCGCAGGGGCATGGGTTCATGGCTGCAGCCAGCATGAATCTCGCGGGATAAGTCAGGGATATGGCGGCGCGTGCTATTGTGACCTTCCCGTCCTCCAGCGGTTGCCGCAGGACCTCCAGAACATTCTTGTTGAACTCCGGGAGCTCGTCCAGAAAGAGCACGCCGTTGTTGGCGAGGCTGACCTCTCCCGGCCTGGGGTGTGTCCCGCCGCCTATGAGCCCTGCGTCAGATATCGTGTGGTGCGGAGATCTGAAAGGCCTTCTTGCTACGAGGGCGGAATCGGGCGAGAGCAGCCCCGTGACGCTGTGAATCTTGGTCGTCTCGAGAGCCTCTTCCAGAGTCATCCTGGGAAGAATGGTCGGGAGTCTCCTGGCAAGCATTGTCTTTCCCGACCCTGGAGGGCCGACCATGATTATGTTGTGCCCACCGGCCGCCGCGACTTCGAGTGCCCTCTTTGCATGATCCTGTCCCTTCACTTCACTGTAGTCTACTTCGTAGCGTGAGCTCCTCTCGAACAGCTCCTGCGCGTCGACCCGATAGGGTTCGATCTCGACGTCGCCCCCGAGAAGGGCGACGGTTTCTCTCAGATTGGAGACAGGCAGGACGTCTATGCCATCGACGATACCCGCTTCCTCGGCGTTGTCGAGGGGAAGGACGATGCTCTTGTAGCCTGCCTCCTTTGAGGCTGCTGTGATGGGGAGAGCACCCCTTATGGATCTGAGGGAGCCGTCCAGTGAGAGTTCTCCAAGCACGATGGTCTGCTTGAGCAGGGATATCGAGGTCTGAGCAGTCGCCGCGAGGATCCCCACTGCAATCGGAAGATCGAACGCAGCCCCTTCCTTTTTTATGTCGGCGGGGGCGAGGTTGATCGTGACCCTCTTGAGCGGGTACTGGTACCCCGAGTTCCTTATGGCCGATGCCACCCTCTCTTTGGATTCCTTGACAGCTCCCTCTGGCAGGCCGACAGTGGCATAGGCTGGAAGGCCGGACGAGACATCAGCTTCCACCTCGACGACGTAGGCGTCAATCCCCAGGACCGCCCCCGAGTTCACTCTGGCAAGCATGCGAACCTCCTTCTATCTCCCGGCGGGGCAGGTCGCCTCGGAATTTGGATATTCTCTGGATAGGGACGCCAGGAGGGTCGATCAGAGGATCAGGCTGTGATCTTCCCCAGGACTACCCTGCGGGCAGCGCCGGTCACCTGGGGCAGGCTCGATGGCACGCCGATAATTGCTTGGTTGGCGAGTACAGCAAACAGGAGCGCCTCCTTCGCATCAGAAGGGACTCCCAGCTCATCGGTAGTATGCACTGGTACAGGCGCGAAGAGATCCTTGAGGAGCGCGATCAGTGTTCTGTTTCTGACACCACCGCCGCTTACGTACAGTTCCTCTATTCGACAGTTCTCTTCAACGAAGTCTTCATACGCCCTGTGCACAGAACGGGCGGTCAGCATCACAGCCGTTGCAAGTAGGTCCTCTTTCTTCATGCCACCGCCTTCTGCGAGCCGGATCACCTGCTCGGAATACTGACCGCCGAAGATCTCTCTCCCCGCGGATTTCGGCGGTGCCTTGCTGAAGAACTCATGTTTCAGAAGGGTCTCGACAAACCCTTGCGATGGTCTGCCGCCCCCGGAAAGCCTTCCATCGTCGTCACATTCAGCCGCAAAGAGCTTCCCGGCAATATGGTCGACCACCATGTTGCCTGGTCCGGTGTCGAAGCCCATCACCGTTTTCCAGTCTCCGTTCGATGGGAGGACAGTCAGGTTGGCAATCCCGCCTATGTTCAGGAAGCCCCTGCAAATGGATTCTCCGCCGAAAAGCATGTGATCAAGGCAGGGGGCCAGGGGCGCGCCTTCCCCTCCGGCAGCCATGTCAGCCGAACGGAAATCGGAAACCACTATGGCTCCGGTTCTTTCGGCGATGACCGCGGGCTCACCGAGCTGCAGAGTACATCCGGTGGGATTCTCAGCCAGTTCTCCAGAGGGGGGCAGGTGACAGACTGTCTGCCCGTGCGAGCCGATCGCGTCCACGTTTCCCGGCTCGAGGCTTGACGCTTTCACCAAGGCCAGGCAGGCGTCAGCGAACAGACCGCCGAGCAGATAGCCCAGCCTGCAGATATCAGGGGTCCGGCCTTCGCCCGCCGATAGGCCGAGGATTGCCTTGCGGACGCTAACCGGGTATGGATACGTGTCATGGTTCAAGACCTCGGCCCGCGGCTTCTCGCTTTGCCCTGAAATCCTCACAAGCGCCGCGTCAACTCCGTCAGCTGATGTACCCGAGGAGAGTCCCACGACGAGCCTTTCCTCTCTCGAAGCCACTTCTAGTATCCTATTCACCGCGAATCGCTCTCTTCACATTCCCGCCCGCTTCCTCGAGTCTCGAGAGGGCGGACGGCAGGTCCAGATCGGCTTTCGACATCACTATCGCCGCCTTCAGGTTGCCCTTCGCCTTCTTCAGGCGGTCGCTTGCCTCTTCGTATGAAAGCCCAGTGAGTATGGATATTATCCTTTTCGATCTCTCCCTGAGCTTCTGGCTCTTGGCCTGGAGATCGACCATCAGGTTCTCATAGACCTTCCCCATTCTTATCATCGAGGTTGTGGTTATCATGTTGAGCACCATCTTCTGCGCCGTGCCGGCCTTCATGCGGGTGGAACCCGTTATCACCTCAGGACCGGGAGTAGGACATATGGATACATCCACCTCCACGTCCATTTGCGCACGGGGGTTGCAGCAAAGGTATATCGTCTTCGCGCCCTTGGATTTCGCGTACTCGATAGCCTGAACTACGTACGGCGTTCTCCTGCTTGCTGCGATACCCAGCGCCACGTCCCGTTCGGTCAGTTTTCTCCTGGCAAGTTCAAGCGGGCCGCTCTCGACATCGTCCTCGGCGCCTTCCATGGATATGACAAGCGCCTCGGGCCCTCCGGCTATTATGCCCTGAACTGTTTCGGCCGGGGTGGAGAAGGTCGGGGGACACTCGGCGGCATCAAGAACGCCGAGTCTGCCGCTTGTACCCGCTCCTATGTAGAACAGCCTCCCTCCTCTGGAGAGACTTTCCACAACGAAGTTGACCGCCTTCTCGATATATGGGAGTTCCTTCGCGACCGCTTCGGCGACCTTCCGGTCCTCTCTGTTCATGAGGTCGAGGATCTCGGCCACGGACATCTCATCCACACGCATACTCTCCTGGTTCCTCTCCTCGGTCAGGAGACTGGATATCTCGTCGTAGACCTCTTTTGGGCTCTTTCCCTTGATCCTGCTCAAGGTCTAAACGCGTCCTGGATGTGTGTTATGGTTTGCCTCTTGCCTTCGACTATCGCTATAACATCAAAACGACAATCCACCTTGTCGATTCTGGACCTCTCCAGCAGGTACCTGGATGCGGTGTCGAGCATCTTTCGTCTCTTTCTCTCGTTCACAGCTTCCTCCGGATTGCCAAACGAGAGGCTCCTTCTCGTCTTCACCTCCACAAAGACTATGCAGCCGCCGTGCTCGCACACAATATCGATCTCGCCTCTTCTGGTCCGGTAGTTGGTCTCGATTATCCTGTATCCCTTCTTCCTGAGGAAGTCGAGCGCAAGTCGTTCACCTTTTCTGCCCAGATCCTTATTTCCTGGAACTCGAAGGTTCACCGCGGTTGCTGCATATCTCTAGTGGGGCGAAAGGTTCTTCTATGTATTCGGCAGGGTCCGTGTGAAAGGAGGGCTTCAAGATGCTGGGGTGTCGCGTATCCCTTGTTGCGAGCGAAGCCGTACTGCGGGTAAGCTGTGTCATAGAGCTCCATCAACCTATCTCTGTGTACCTTGGCGAGGATCGAGGCTGCGGCGATGGACATCGACTGATCTTCGCCCCTTATGATCGCGAGCTGAGGAAGCCCCAACTCCGGTATGGCATGGCCATCTACCAGGACATGGTCGGGAACGACACTCAACTCCGAGATGGCAAGCCTCATCGCGGTGAAAGTAGCGCAGCGTATGTTAACGTAGTCTATCACGTCGTGCTCGACGATTCCAACCCCGTAACTGAGGCACTCATTCACTATTTGCTCAAAGAGCTCTTCACGCTTCTGGGGCGATAGTTTCTTGGAGTCTCTGACGCCCTCGATCACAGTCCCTTCTTTGAATACCACGGCAGCCGCGAGAACAGGTCCGGCAAGGGGTCCTCTTCCTGCCTCGTCGACACCGGCCAGGAAGCGGAAGTTCTTCGACCAGAGATCTCTTTCCAGTCTGGTCAAACTCATCTCTTCTCTTCTATCCGGGCAGCCTTGCCGCGTCTCTCACGCAGATAGTAGAGCTTCGACCGTCTCACCTTTCCCCTGCGAAGCAACTCTATCTTCGATATGTTGGGCGAGTTCAGGGGGAAAGTTCTCTCTACCCCTACGCCTTCCGTCACCTTTCTGACCGTGAACATCTTACTCAGTCCGACGCCCCGGATCTTTATGACCGTGCCCTGGAACCTCTGTATTCTGGTCTTACCGCCTTCCGCTATCTTGGTGTGTACTCGTACAAGATCGCCAGAGCTGAACTCAGGCAGATCCTGCTTCTCGTATTCTTTCTCTATGTTCTTAATCGCGTCCATCAGTCCTCCTCGTCTTTCAGTCCTTCTGCGATCCGTATCTCATCAGGTGTCAGCGCGGCCCTCGCGAGAAGGTCCGGCCTCTTCTTCACAGTCTTCCTAATTGCCATTTCTCTCCGCCAGCGAGCCACAGCCTGATGGTCGCCGCTGACCAGAACCTCCGGAACAGAGGATTCGCGGAAGCTTCTTGGTCTTGTGTATCTGGGGGAGTCCAGAAGCCCGTTCTGAAAGGAATCCTCGTCAGCCGATACCTTTCCGTCCATGGCTCCCGGCAGGAGTCTCACAATGCCCTCTGTCAGAAGCATTGCCGGTATCTCGCCGCCGGACAGGACATAGTCTCCCACTGAGATTTCCAT
>Ga0180437_10005210_pt1 | contig 17917 bp, 12 predicted proteins | sample SS_ome_4_FD_132410 | JGI IMG/M metagenome (GOLD analysis project Ga0180437, IMG submission 132410) | Hypersaline lake sediment archaeal communities from the Salton Sea, California, USA - SS_3_D_1 metaG | ecosystem: Environmental > Aquatic > Non-marine Saline and Alkaline > Hypersaline >... | reverse complement strand
TGACCAATGACCTGGTCGAGCGTTCTATTGGACCAGTGAAACAAGCATTGAAGGATGCTGAAGTCGAACCCCCAGAAGTTAATGAAGTTATTCTAGTAGGTGGAATGACGCGCATGCCAGCGGTTCAGGAAGCGGTCAGGTCGTTATTTAATAAAGACCCGCACAAGGGTGTCAATCCCGACGAGGTAGTAGCTCTTGGGGCAGCCATCCAGGCTGGCGTGTTGGGCGGCGAAGTTAAAGATATCCTGCTGCTGGATGTTACGCCTCTGACGCTTTCGATCGAAACATTGGGCGGCGTAGCCACAGCGTTGATTGAGCGCAATACGACCATCCCGACCCGCAAAAGCCAGATCTTTTCCACAGCTTCCGACAACCAGAACCAGGTTGAAATCAACGTCCTTCAGGGGGAGCGTCCTATGGCAGGGGACAATAAAAGCCTGGGAAGGTTTACATTGGACGGCATCCCACCCGCGCCGCGCGGTGTCCCCCAGATAGAGGTTACTTTTGATATCGACGCGAACGGTATTTTGAAGGTTACTGCGCTTGACAAAGCCACCAGCCGCAGCCAGCACATCACAATCACAGCCTCGTCTGGATTGTCAGACGAAGAGGTCGAGAAGATGCGAAAGGACGCCGAAAAACACGCTGAAGAAGATATAAAACAAAAGGAATTGATTGAGGCACGCAACAATGCCGATAACATGGCTTACAGCGCTGAAAAAGTCTTGAAGGATCTGGGAGACAAGGTGCCAGCGGATGTGAAGACGAAAGTTGAAGATAAGGTCGCAAAAGTGCGTGAAGTGATTGACAGCGGAGATGTGGAACTATTGCGCAAGGCAACCGATGAGCTGAACGAGGTCGTCCAGGAAGTCGGCGCAGCAGCATACCAGCAAGAAGGACCAGAAGCTGGTGAACCCGGCTCGGACCCGGGCATGGGACCAGAAGGGGAATCTGAGCATGATACCCCAGATGATGAAGATGTGGTTGATGGCGAATTTGAAGACGCATAAAGCTCGCACACGGTAGAAGTAATATTGGTTCTCACCAGGTGTGTAAGCAGAGCGATAAACAATAAATAACATGGAAAAGCGCGATTATTACGAAGTTCTAGGAGTAGAGCGTACTGCAAGCTCTGATGAACTCAAATCATCCTTCCGTCGGCTAGCGCGCCAGTATCATCCGGATGTAAATGGTTCCCCAGATGCGGAAGAGCGCTTCAAGGAAATTAATGAAGCCTATGCAGTGCTCTCCGATGACCAAAGGCGGGCAGCTTATGACCGTTATGGACACGCGGGGCTGCACGGTCCAAACGGAATGCCCGACTTCACGGTAGATTTCTCGGATTTTGCAGATATCTTTGGTGACTTGTTTGGCTTCGGGGGATTCGGTAGAGCCTCTCGCCGCACGCGCAACGCGCCCCGGCGTGGTGTGGATTTACAGTACCGTCTGGACCTCACTTTTGAAGAATCGGTGTTTGGGGTTGAGAAAGAAATCGAAATCAACCGGGATGAAATCTGTACGGCATGTCAGGGGAGCGGCGCCGAACCAGGAACATCGCCCGTACAATGTTCCGCCTGTGAAGGAAAGGGAGAGGTGCGGAAAGTACGCCAGACGATCCTGGGATCGATGGTGCAGGTAGCCACCTGTCCGACATGTAATGGGAGAGGGGAAACCATCGGCACTCCCTGCAACACCTGCCAGGGAAGGGGCTTAGAGCGGGTAACGCGTAAAAAAGTAGTCAGCGTTCCTGCGGGCGTAGATACAGGAACACAGATACGCCTGGCTGGGGAAGGTCAACCAGGTATAAACGGCGGGCCAAACGGCAATTTGTACATTGCCATAAAAGTAAAAGCCCACAAATTTTACCGCCGCAGCGATAATGACATACTGATGGATTTGAATGTGAACGTAGCGCAGGCTACATTAGGGGCTGAGGTTGAAATTCCCACCGTGGACGGCCCTGCCATGTTAAAAATACCATCCGGTACACAGCCAGGGAAAATCTTACGCATGCGCGGCAAAGGTATACCGAAACTGCGCGGTAACGGCCGCGGCGATCAGCTGGTTGTGATCAATGTTGAAGTACCTTCGCGCTTGACGGGCGAACAGCGTGAGTTGTTTGAACAGTTGGCGACCAGTCTGGGCAGCGAAGTGAGCCCTCAGGAGCGTGGTTTCCTGGAATGGTTAAAAGAAGCCATCGGAAGCTGAGTTAATCGATAAAAGCTGACAAGCGCCCGGCACAATTGGATAGGGAAGCGTTCTTGAAAATTCCCCTCCCCAGGTGTGCCGGGCATTTTGCCAAAAAAACCTACAAAAATATTCAACATGTCTGATACTGTATGGTTAGAGGTTTCCATGACCGTAAATGGGGAATTAGCGGAAGCGGTTGCGGAAGTATTTGGGCGCTTTGATCCCAATGGAGTAGCCATGGAGAGTTTAATTGAGGAAGATCTCCAATATACGGGCGATATCGCTGCCCAGTCCCTGGTGAAGGTTGCCTGTTATCTACCTGTTGATGATCAAATAGAGCGAAAACGCGCCCAGCTGGAAGAGAGCCTGTGGTACCTGGGACGAATTCAAGCGCTGCCAGAACTGTATGTGCAGGAGATTAATCAAGAGGATTGGGCGGATGCCTGGAAACGACACTACAAACCAATACCGGTTGGGCACAGCCTGATGATCACACCCGCCTGGTTGGAACCGGTTGAAAGGGGCCGCCTGCAGATAAGGATAGACCCGGGTATGGCATTCGGCACTGGGACGCACCCATCCACCCAGTTGTGCCTCGAATTAATCGAATCGTTTCTTTTTTCCTGGTTAGAACCCGCGTCTGGACATCGCACCCCCGGAAAAGATGATAAAAATCACTCGCCTAATGGAAATGCGATTAATGTAATCGATATCGGGGGCGGTTCCGGCATTCTGTCAATTGGCGCATTAAAATTGGGAGCGGCATACGCCCTGTGCGTTGATATTGATCCTATCGCGGTTCGCATGGCCAAAGAAAACGCATTGATCAATGGCGTTGAAAATAACATTGAAGTTGGATTGGGTTCGCTAGAGGATATTAAGTCGGGTGTTTTCAGGGTTAAAATGGGACACCTGGTGGTCGCAAATATTCTGGCGCCTGTACTGATCGAATTATTGGATCAAGGGTTAAGAGATATCGTGGAACAGGACGGCATGCTGATATTGTCCGGGATTATCAACGAGCAGTTTGAAGGAATCCAGCAAGCCGCGGACCGGAATGGAATGATTATCCACACGAAAAAGCAGATGGGAGATTGGATGGCGGTCTGCCTGGCAAAACAGTAACGGCATACTCACACCGCAGGAGTAAAAAAATGGGTAAGGAACACCGCTACAGCAACCAGCAGCTGGCTGATATTTTTGAAAAAATCGCAAACCTGATGGAGATCAAAGGGGAGGTGATCTATAAAACCCTGGCTTATCGCAAGGCTGCTGACAGCCTTAATAATCTAGGGATGAATGTCAATGCAATATGGCGGGAAGGGGACTTGACTGAGATTCCTGGGGTTGGGAAAGCGATTGCTGAAAAGATAGATGAGCTGCTTTCGACGGGAAAACTGGAATTCCTTGAAAAGCTGGAGAGTGAAGTGCCGCCCTCCTTGATTGATGTGCTTAATATCACGGATGTGGGACCGAAAAAAGCATCACTGTTCTGGCGAGAAGCAGGGATAACAAACGTGCAAGATCTGGAAGCCGCGGCGCGAGCTGGAGAACTGCGCCTACTACCCGGGATGGGTGAGAAGTCGGAAGCCAAGATCATCGCAGGTATTGAAGCCCTGGCGCGCCGCAGTGACAGGATCCCGCTTGGGACTGCCTGGCCTATTGCCGGGTCTCTGATGTCTTATCTGGGTAAGGTCGACGGCGTGCTGGCGGTAGATGTAGGGGGCAGCCTGCGCCGTATGCGTGAAACGGTTGGCGACCTGGACCTGTTAGCTGCCGCGCAGGATTCGAGCCAAGTGATGGAAGCGTTTTGCGGGCATTCTGATGTGATCGAAGTGCTTGGCAAAGGCGATACAAAATCCAGTGTGGAATTCAGCAGTGGTCTACGCGCCCAGTTATGGGTGCATACCCCTGATCGTTACGGGACTGCTCTGCAATACGCCACCGGTTCGAAGGGTCACAATGTACGTTTACGTGAACTTGCCTTAAAACAAGGACTTTCCCTTTCGGATCAAGCCATCCAAAGAGACGACGGCAGTGAAATTCTATGCGAGACAGAGCAGGAAGTATACCGTACGCTGGGTTTACCATGGATACCACCCGAACTGCGAGAGGACCGCGGCGAAGTCCAGGCAGCCATATCCGGGGAGCTGCCGGATTTGATCACAATTGAGGATATCCGCTTCGATCTGCACTGCCACACAACCTGGAGCGATGGTTCCTTAACCGTCCGAGAGATGGCAGAAGCGGCAATGCAACACGGTTATAATTTGTTGGCGATCACTGATCACTCACAAAGCCTTGGGGTCGCAGGCGGGCTGTCGGTAGACAAACTGCGGGAACAGCGTGAGCAGATCGAGGCAGTACAGGAAGAATTGGGAGAGGCGATCGTGCTCCTGCAAGGGAGCGAGGTCGAGATCCGCGCCGATGGAAGCCTGGATTACCCGGATGAGGTATTGGCTGAATTGGATATTGTGATTGCCTCACTGCACACCAGTTTGCGCCAGGAGAGGGATAAGATCACACAGCGGTTGTTGAATGCCATCAAGAATCCCTATGTTGATTTAATCGCCCATCCAACTGGAAGGATGATCCCCGGCCGGGAAGGGGCGGACCTGGACATGGATGCTGTACTGGCAGCGGCTGTCGAGCATGGCACAGCCCTGGAGATAAACGCGCACCCGTCCCGGCTTGACTTAAATGACGTATATGCTAGGCGGGCAGTGGAAATGGGGATCCCCCTCAGTATTAACAGCGATGCTCACAGCGCAGGCGATATGGATCTGCTGCATTTTGGTATCGCGACTGCCCGGCGCGGCTGGGTTCAAGCTAGAAATGTGATTAACACATGGGATGTGCCGCGGCTGCTTGAGTGGCTCAGCAACCGAGGCGGATGAGAGTTCCTATATTTAATTTGAGATAACGCCCTTGTGATAAGATTCGTGGGCAAGTTATAACCAATTCAAAAATATCTAAATGAACCGAATTCACGAATACACCCGAAGGACTTTTTACATGCTGCTGTGCGTTGTGCTGCTGGTGGTGTTCTACGGGGCTACTGCGCTGGATACCAGGGCACAGGCAAGCGGGTACGATGTGATTGCGGCGGTCAACCAGCTGCGGGCAGCGAGTGGATTACCGCCGTTCCAAGTTAACGGCGCATTGATGGCAGCTGCCCAGGCACACAGCGAATATATGGCCTCGACCGGGTCCGTCACGCATGCCGGCGCCGGGGGAAGCCGCGCCTCAGATCGTGCAGTGGCGGCTGGTTTCGGCGGCGGAGCGAAGGTGTTTGTGTCCGAAAACATCGCGGCTGGATATGACTGGACAGCCCAGGATGCTGTCCAAATCTGGCAGGGGGACAGCCTGCACCTGGATACCATGCTGTCACCCAACTACACGGATGCCGGAGCAGGGGTAGCTGTCGCAGGGCATACGGTTTATTTCACGCTTGATGTCGGTTATACCGAAGGAGCCCCGGGAAGCGGAGTAAGCCCTGCCCAGGGACCTCCGGATGTAACCATTTATCCCCAATTTACACCGGTAGATACCGCAACCCCGCAGCCGGATGGTTCGATCGTGCATGTCGTCCAGGACGGGCAGGCGCTGTGGAATATAGCCGCAATCTATGGTATTGAGACGGATGAGTTATTAGCCCTTAACCAGCTCACCGAGAACACGGTCATCTTTCCCGGAGATAAACTGGTTGTAAGATCAGCAGCGGCTACGCCCACCCCTACTCCGCCGGCTACCATTACGCCGTTTCCAGCCACGGCAACCAGCACTGCCACAAGCACGATCACACCGCCTTCCCCCCTGGAAATCGTCGCTACCCAAACCGCGTATGCAGATTATGTCGCCAGTCAAACCCCGCCAGCCTCGCTGGTGGGCACCGCAATGTCCTCCGGAAGAGATATCATCGTCTCGATTATTGGTGTGCTGGTGATTGGTGGAATGGCGTTACTGCTTGTGGGGAGCGTGCTCAACCGTTTTGGATAGGCGGGCGTACCCGCTTAAACCAGTTCGCGATCCAGGTACCATTGTCCTTTGCGCTGGTTGACGTTCCTGGGAGCGCGGTCATAATAGATGTCAAAAAACTTTCCGCTGTCCGTACGGACCCGGTAATAATCCCTGCCAACCCCCCATGAACCAAATCTACTGGCACGCTCGGCGTGTTCGGATCTCATATTGCGCGCCATGCGGCCGCGGCGCTGGTAATCGTGCCATTCACTCAGGACCTCGATGATCGAAAAAGTTTCATCCCGCCACTTGAAACCCTGCGGCGGCCCGGGCTTTTTTTGCACAGCGGGCGGTGTATTGAATGAAACTTCAATCGGTTCGCCAATAAATTTGTGGGGTCTTAATTCCGCCATCCTCAGGGCTCTTTAGTTTCAAGCTGTTAGGTTACATTTGATTGTTCCAGTCTAACAATACGTTCAACAAAAAAGTGTGATAACCTTTTGATACAGTTCAATGGTTTAATGGTCAGGTGAAAAGAACAACATGGATCATATAACCCAAAGGCTCCTGTTATCGTGTGGAATACTGCTGCTCTGCGGCTGCCTATGCTTGAGCCTGGTTGCGATAATGACAGCAATATTCCTGGTCTTTAACTTGATTTGAAGTGTTCCAACACAATATGCCTGTTATCCGGCATGGCAGGCGCCGTAAATTCAGCCGCCAACCGGTGTCATTTGAGCCCAATCGAACCCGCTGCGCGCATCTGTATCCAGGGGGATCTCGAGTTGATAAGCGTTTTCCATTACCTCTCTGACCAGGCTGGCTGTGTGGATCAATTCATCCTGCGGACATTCCAGCACCAGTTCGTCATGTACCTGGAGTAACAGTTTCCCTGCTAATCCTGCCTTGCGCAAGGCAGCGGGTACTCGCAGCATGGCAATTTTCATGATGTCAGCCGCAGAACCCTGAATAGGCGCATTGATCGCTTCGCGTTCCTCCCTGTTGCGGATGTTGCGGTTGGTCTGATTTTTAAGCCCCGGGAAGTATCTCCTGCGGCCCAGCAGGGTCTCAACATAACCCTGTTCAGCGGCCCGGATTTTGGTTTCATCCAGATAACGCTTGACTCCCGGGAACTGCTTGAAATATGCAGCCACAAATTCTTCCGATTCAGCCAATGTAAGATCGGTGTAGCGAGTCAGCCCAAATGCACTCATACCATAAATTAAACCGAAGTTCACGCCTTTCGCCCGCCGGCGCTGTTCTGTGGTTACCGATTCGATCGGCACGCTGTAGATAGCTGCCGCGGTTGCAGCGTGGATATCCTGATGGGCGCGGAACGCATCCAGCATTGCCTGGTCATCAGCCATATGGGCAACGATCCTGAGCTCGATCTGCGAATAATCGGCAGCTAGAAGTTGGCTGCCGGGGGAGGCGATGAATGCCTTGCGAACTTTGCGGCCCAACTCGGTGCGGATGGGGATGTTCTGGAGGTTTGGGTTAGAAGAAGCGATTCTACCTGTCACGGAACCGGTCTGGTTGAAAGATGTGTGTACCCTGTTGGTAAGCGGATCAACCTGAGCGGGGAGCGCATCGACATATGTCGATTTAAGTTTGGCGAGTTCCCGGTAATCCAGCACCCAATCTACCACGGGGTGGGCGCCGCGCAGGGTTTCGAGCACACTGGCGGAAGTTGAGTAAAAACCGCTGGCGGTGCGCTGGGTGCGGTCGGGAGGTAAAATTTCCAATTTTTCGAACAACGCCGCCGAGAGCTGCTGGGGTGAATTCAGGTTGAAAGATTCTCCGACTTCGTTGAAAATTTTGTCTTCGTAATCCGTCATATGCTCGGTCAATTCGGAAGACATCTCGCTCAGGAATTCCGTGTCAAGCGCAACGCCTGCCATTTCCATTTCAGCCAATACTTCTATCAGCGGCAGCTCCAGGTCTTTAAACAGCAGACGGGCATTTCGTTCATCCAATTCATCGTTTAATTCAGGCATCAAGCGCAGGACGACCTCCGCATCGGCTGCTGCATACGGCGCGGCATTTTCGACCGGCACTTCAGCCATCGAGCGCTGCTTCGCACCTTTGCCGATCAGCTGTTCAATGTCCGTCATCTGAATTCCCTGCCGCACCCATGCCAGGTTCTTCAAACCCAGATTGCGTGAGGTGGGATTGGTGAGCCATTCGGCGATCATTGAGTCAAAAGCGAGCGGGGTGACGCGCAGACCGTGGCGCCGCAATACCACATAATCATATTTCATGTTATGGCCGGCTTTTGGGATATCCGGTGAGCTCATAGGAGTGGAAAGGAGAGAGAGCGCAGTCTCAAGCTCTATCTGGGATCCACGTTTATGCCCCACCGGTATGTAGTACCCGCTTCCGGGTTGGATAGCCAGGGAAATTCCGACCAGTTCGGCGGTCATCTGGTCGGTTGAAGTCGTCTCCGTGTCGAATGATATCCACTGTGCACGCGATAAATCATCGACCAGACTCTGCAGTGCATCTGTCGTATTAATGATAATCGTATTCAGTGCGTAATCGCCTTTTATTTGTACATCTGTGCTGCTCGAAGGAATGTTATCTTCACCGGGGAACATTGAAAGCTGCTGTTCCCGTGATGAGCCTGAGAGTCCATAGCTCTGGACAAGCGCGTTTAATCGGGCGTTAAGCGCCCGGAATTCAAGTTCGCGGAAAATTCCTTCAATTTCGTCGGGGTCAAATGCTTCCGGGCGGGCTTGTTGCAGGTCGAGCGGGATATCAAGGTCAACCACGATCCTGGCTAGTTCCCGGCTCAAATATGCATCTTCGCGGCCGGCATGCAATTTTTTGTTTACGTTGGGTTTTAATTCATCCAGATGCTGGTAAATATTGTCAAGATCACCATATATCCCCAGCAGCTTTTCCGCGGTTACCTTGCCGATTCCCTTAACTCCCGGGATGTTGTCAGATGTATCCCCCACGAGAGCTTTGTAGTCTACCACTTGATCCGGCCGGACGCCAAGGGTTTCGACGACATCCTGAATCATGAAGTCTTTTGACTCGGACAGGCTCTTACCAGGCAGGGTGACGATGACACGCTCATCTACCAGCTGCAGCAGGTCGCGATCGCCGGTGATAATCTTCACTCCTAATCCGGCTTCAACAGCCTGCTGGGCGACGCTGCCCAGCACATCATCGGCTTCGTAACCATCGATCTCCAGACGCGGTATGTTAAATGCATCTACTAGCTGGCGAATGCGCTCGATCTGAGTGCGCAGATCGTCCGGCATTTTTTCACGCGTGCCTTTGTAGTCTGCATACATTTCATCACGAAAGGTTCGCCCGGTGTCAAATGCAACCGCCAGGTATTCGGGTTTGTCCTGTTCGAGAATGCGCAGAAGTACACTGGTGAAGCCAAAAACGCCTGCGGTTGGTTCTCCGCTGCTGGTGATAAAACCCGAAGGCGCACCGCGTGTCAGGGCAAAATAAGTGCGGTAGGCAAGAGCGTGACCGTCGATCAGATAAAGAATTGGGGGCATAGGCAACCTTTCTGGTATTTTATTCTGCGAGGCGGGAAAGCCGGCTTAATAAGGAATAAAAACGAACAATTAATACAAGAGTTTATCATGCGCTAAATTGGGAGGCAAGCTGGTTGAAAATGATGGTAATCAACTTTGGTAAAAGTCTAAAAAATCCCTGCTTAAGCGTATCTTAATTTGCGGTTGACAAGCACCTATGAACATGTTATTTTAGACTACGATGGAGTGGGACAGAAAGATCCGAATAACGGGTATGTTTTTCAGCATCCTGCTTGCAGCCCTTATTATGCAAGTTGATTCAGCGCGTGCGGAGGAAGATGACCCGGGACGGACAACCACAATTGTGGTCTCGTACACCGAGTATAAGTGGTGGTTAATTTCCTGGGACGATAACGAGGTCTGGTGCACGGTTTATGCGGATCATGAAGGGGTGCCCAATTCGGAGGAGGTTTTCAGGGATTGCGGTGAAGTGATCGGTCAAATCTGGCAGAATACACCGGCCTGCAACCTGGATGAGGAAAAAGAAGAGACACCCGCGGACTGTAAAGGTTTATATTTCCAGCTGGTTTCATCCGAACCAAAAGATAAAGAGGTGGTTGTCGAACTGCCCGAGACGGTTGTGTGGGTCGATTTGGAGGGCTGTGCGCCTACACCCCCTACTAATTTCTGTCCAGAAATTCCGAATTTGCTGCTATTAGGCGAGGAACCGCTGCCGAATGAAGAGATCGTGGCTATACATGGGCTTTATGCGGGTGAGCCATTTATGTGTCCGGGAGAATCGTGCGCGGTACCCTTGCGGCCTTCACCAATTCTGGGGAGTGAGATTGAGTTTTGGGCTGAATCGAGTTTTGGAGACACGAGCGATCATTATAAAGTGCTGGTGCGCGTTGTCGATACAGGCGCGACGGATGCTCCGGGCGGCAGTGGCTGGTATGTGGATGTGATCAGTTCGCAGTGGGTAGGTGACCCGCTGGCAAGCTGCGCCAGGATCTGGCAGTCATTCCCTCCGCTTGGAGGACCGCCTGATTGGTTGAAAACGCCGGAAAGTGAAGCCTTGATCGGGTCTGATGAGCCCTACTTTTACCTTGCAGGGAGGTTGATATCGCAAGGCCTGGTGGACGTTTCAGAATGCGTTTCAGGCGGGCTTCTTCCGAATGGCTATGCGGATGCATGCGGATTGGAAAAAGCTAATCCACTGCTGGTGGAGTGGCAAAACCAGTTCGATGCGCGCATTATCGAGGTGGCGAATGAAACTGGCATACCAGCCCAATTGATAAAGAATTTATTTGCCCAGGAGAGCCAATTCTGGCCCGGGGTTTTCAGAGTGCCATATGAGTTTGGATTGGGACAGGTGACCGATAAAGGGGCAGATTCCGTTCTATTGTGGAACCAATCCTTTTATGACCAATTCTGCCCGCTTGTGCTGGCGGAAGAGACCTGCGCTGAAGGATATTTGAGCATGGCTGAAGGGGAGCAGGAGATCCTGCGCGGTGCGGTGGCTTTAAGCGCCAAGACGGATTGCGATGAGTGTATATCAGGAATTGATTTGACGCATACCAGTTTCAGCGTATCATTGTTTGCGAATATACTGCAAGCGAGTTGTGCGCAAATTTGCCAGACGATCATGAATGCAACCGGAGCTATGGCCGGTGAAACGAGCACTTATGAAGATTTGTGGCGTTATACGGTGGCAAATTACCACGCGGGATCGGGGTGTACCGCTTATGCGATCCACCAGGCTTGGTTAAACGAAGGTTTGCTAAACTGGGAATTGGTGAAGAAATATTTTACAGAGCCTTGCAAAGGGGTGATCCCTTACGTTGAAAAGATTACTAAGGGGGAAGTGGAATTCAACCAGACACAACCCGTATCAAACCCATAAATTCTTCCCATTCTTCCTGAAAGAAATGCAGCGTAACGTTGTGCAGCTCCAGGTGATATGTCCTTTCACTATCGGGCTCATCAGCTGTCCAGGCGACATAGTTGTCGGTTTCAGCGATCACTTTTGTTTTGGGTTCCGGGAGATTTTCTGACATATTAAATTCTCCTATTCCTCCGACAGCGTTTCCAAGAACTCCATGTTGTTTTCAGTGCGTGAAATTCGCTGCAGGATTGCTTCAGTTGCAGTTGACATGTCCAGTCCAGCGCCGTGTGGAGGGGCGGTTACCATCTGGTTATACATGCGCCGCATCAGCCAAACCCGGGGTGTGATATCCGGTCCGAGCAGCAGTTCTTCACGGCGTGTAGAAGAGCGATCGATATCGATTGCAGGAAAGACGCGCCTTTCTTGCAGCCGGCGCGAAAGATGCAGTTCCATGTTGCCAGTGCCTTTAAACTCTTCATAAACCACATCATCCATTCTGGAACCTGTATCCACCAGGCAGGTAGCGATGATCGTCAAGGACCCGCCATCTTCGATATTGCGTGCGGCGCCAAAGAAACGCTTCGGTGGGTACAATGCCGAAGGGTCGATTCCCCCGGACAGTGTGCGGCCGGAGGGAGTAACGACCAGGTTGTACGCCCGCGCCAGGCGGGTGATCGAGTCCATCAAGATCACAATGTCGCGCCCGATCTCAACCAGCCGCTTTGCTCGCTCCAGAGCCATTTCCGCCACCCTTACATGCATTGTCACTGGTTCATCGAAAGTGGACGAGATGACTTCGGCATCCACGGAACGGTCCATGTCGGTTACTTCTTCCGGGCGCTCTCCGATCAAAGCCACCATCAGGTACACTTCGGGACATTTATTTGAGATCGAGTTGGCAATTTGCTTCAATATCGTGGTCTTGCCAGCCTTGGGGGGCGAGACGATCAAGCCGCGCTGGCCGCGACCGATGGGGGTAACCAGATTTATCAGGCGGGTTGCAAGATTGTGCTTGTCCAATTCGAGGTCAAAGCGGGTTTCCGGAAAGATAGGGGTGAGTGATTCAAAGACGGGTCTCTGTCTGGATTCATCTGGCGTTAGACCGTTGATGCTTTCGACTTTCAACAAGCCGTAATGCCGTTCGGACTCACGCGGCGGTCGCACATGCCCGATCACCATATCTCCATTACGAAGCTGGTAGCGCCGGATCTGGGATTGCGAGACATATACGTCTAAAGGGCCCGGCTGGTATTGTTTGAAGCGCAGGAATCCGATTCCTTCGCTCATAATCTCCAGGATACCGCCGCGCAATTCCAGACCATCCCTTTCAGCTTCAGCCTGCTGGATGCGAATGATCAGGTCTTCCTTTTTAAGACGTTTGGCGTTCTTGACGTCCAGATTGATCGCCATTTTGCGCAATTTGATCAGTGATGTGTTTTCTAGTTCAGCGACTTTCATAATATTTTTCTCGATAGATGTATGTTCTTAGGATTATGTATATTGTGATTGACATCCACCATTTGTCCATAACGGCAGGTAAAAAACCTGGTGGTCAATAGATTGGCTGTTAAGAATTAGCAATAAATGGGGGGATAATTACTTCAAATTGTATCAAAAGACGAGCAATATTTTTAATTACAGTATTTGAAAAATTGATTCGTGAATATTATTACATGTGCGGCACCCCACAAAAAGTACATCGTTTAACCCGGTCTTTGAATTTTACCCATTGACGTGGAAATTGTTCGCCGCACTCCGTTGATTAATGATACGAAATTCACCAACACATTAAATTATGGTGCCCCACCTAAAATAACATATTTGACCAAAATCATAAATAATGAGGCAAAAATAAAGAAGGCTTCCCCTTGCGGGGGTGATTATACCATAGGATTTATCTGATTATGCGCTGTTTTTCACTTGCATCTGGGCAGCACAGGATGGCGAGGCGTCTGTTTCCCGCCAGTCAGGTATCCGGCTATCCCCCAATTATCGGAATTATGAATGGAGGTTGAGCTGTTTACGAAAAAGAGGGGGAAAGCTATTTTTTGCACGAGGTTATGCATCAGAACCGAAGGAATGGTTTTAATTGGGTAAAATTTGTGTATTCAGACCAGATGATATCCGGTATTGTATGCAGCCCAGAAAACCTGCGGTTCTGTTGGCAACTTGTGATGTAAAATACATAATCCCCATCAAAAGTACGCCAACCCGTGATGGAATCCATTGTTGGGAACCTGCCGGCAAACCGGGGAGACAATATGACTTTAGATCAAATAAAAATTGAGGATGTTCTAGATCAACTGCGGGAGGCTCTGTCTGGAGAAGATTGGGACCGGGCGGTAGACCTTGTCGAGGCGATGCGGCCAGCTGATCAGGCGGACGTCTTTAACGAGCTTTCGCCAGATTCGCAGGATCAACTGCTGCCGCGTTTGGATCCCGAGGATTCGGCGGATATCCTAGAAGAACTGGAAGATGAGGACGCGGCAGAGATAGCTACACGTATGGAGGCGGATGATCTGGCGTCTATCTTGAACAGGATGGAACCAGATGAAGCAGCGGACCTGCTAGGGGATATCGACCCCGTTCAGGTTGAAGAGGCGCTTTCTGTGCTGGATTACCCGGAGGAAATCAAGACGCTGCTGGTTCACCAGGACGAAACCGCCGGCGGGCTGATGACCTCCGCCAGAGTTGTCCTGCATAAAGATATAAACGCTGGCGAAGCAATCCAATATTTACGCAGCCTGAATTTAGAATCCGAAGATATCCATTATGTTTATGTGGTCGACGACAATAATTGCCTGGTAGGAATTGTATCTTTATACACGCTGCTGGTAGCCCGGCCGGACGAACTGATAAATCAGATTCTGGATCCGGACGTTATATCAATTCCGGCGGATGCAGACCAGGAACAGGCGGCACGCTTGATGGCGCGCTACGACCTGCTCGCCCTGCCAGTTATTGATAGCAGCGGGCAGCTGCTGGGCATCATCACCCATGATGACCTGGTGGATGTTTTGGAGGACGAGGCTACCGAGGATATCTACCGTCTGGGTGGTATCCCTGAAGAGCAGGATGTCAATGTGTCGCTCTTATCCGCGCTGCAGACGCGGCTGCCCTGGCTGGTATTAAATCTTGGCACAGCTATGGTTTCTGTGGCTGTACTAAGTCTTTTCGAAAATACCATCGCCCGGGTCGCCATATTAGCGGCTTTTTTCCCCATCGTAGCAGGGGTCAGCGGAAGCGCAGGCACACAAACGCTGACGGTTATCGTACGCGGTCTTGCTTTGGGTGAGATCTTCCCCCGGCAAGGCATACGGGCATTGGGGCGCGAAGTTTTAATCGGGTTAACAAACGGTATTGTCATTGGTGTGCTGGTGGCAGGGATCGCAATGATCTGGAAAGGAACACCCATGTTGGGAGTGGTGGTGGGGCTAGCGACCCTGTTGAATATGATCGGCGCAGGAATGGCAGGCGGTTCTGTACCGCTTATTATGCAGGTATTGAAGATCGATCCAGCGCTTGCTTCGCCGATCCTTGTTTCAACGATCACGGACACCCTGGGTTATTTAATTTATTTAGGTCTGGCGACGCTGGTATTTATTCGATTTGTGTGATAACTGCTGGCATGGAGATCACTTTTTTAGGTCATGCGTCGCTGCTGATTGATATGGATGGAGAGCGGATTCTAACCGATCCGCTGCTCAGAAAAAGGGTGTGGCATTTACAGCGCCAGCGCCAGATCACAGATCAATCTTTATTCAATGATATCTCCGTTGTTTTAATATCGCACGCGCATTCAGACCATATGGATTTCCCTTCCCTGCGCATGTTGGACCGGGATTTACGCATCGTGGCGCCGCGCGGCACTGCACAGTTATTGAAAAAAGGCGGCATCCAGAATGTACAGGAGATAGCCAGGGGTGAAAGTTTTAATGTCGGAAAGGTAATGGTAACAGCCACTCACGCCGAGCATGATGGGGCACGCTTCCGGTACAGCAAACCGGCTGAGACGGTTGGTTTTTTGATTGATGGCAGCCAACGTATATATTTTGCGGGAGATACGGATTTATTTTCTGAAATGGCGGAATTAGGGCACAATTTAGATATTGCCTTACTGCCGGTATGGGGCTGGGGTCCAAATCTAGGCGCCGGACACTTAGATCCGCACCAGGCTGCTCAGGCGCTTAAACTGCTCAAACCCACCCTGGCCATACCTATTCACTGGGGGACATTTTTTCCGTTTGGATTGAAATGGATTATGCCGCGGATTTTATCCGAGCCGCCTAGGGCGTTTGCTGCCTTCGCAGAACGCTTTGCTCCGGAAGTCGAAGTGTTGATACTGGAACCAGGGGAATCATACCGGCATAACCTCCCAACGGAGATTTAATCGTTGTAGAGTACAATTATTTAACAAGCAAAATCCGGACAGGCAAGTTTTTACAGATAAACTGGTAAGCCCTTATGAAGACAGAATGGAAATCTACCACTAAGTATATCGTTGGGATCGGATTGTTTGTGTTCGCATTGATGGTAATCTATATCAGCCGCTCGGTATTGGCGATGATGGTGATCGCTTCGTTAATCGCCCTGCTGGTAAGACCGTTGATAACATGGCTTGATGTGCGCTTCCGTTTCCCGCGCGGCGCAGCGGTCCTGGTATCTTATTTGCTGGTAGCGATCGTTATTGTCCTTGCGCCCCTGATCCTGCTTCCTCCCATTATCGACGCTGTCAACTTCTTATTAAGCCTGGATTATGAAACCCTGATTGCAAACAGCATGCAGTGGACGGAGAATTCACTAATGGGAATGAAGGATACCAGCCTGGAGTTCCTGGGATTCAGCGTTGTGCTAGATCCTGTGGTCGATCCGTTACTGACTGCGGTCGGGGACGCGAATTTTATTGTCATGCCCGAACTGCCTTCGCTGGCTGCAATTATCCCGTCCGTTGGTCAGGCATTTGCCCTCAGTTATGGAATGGCAGTGGATGTCCTCGGGACTGTTTTTTCCGGTTTTGTTGGATTACTTTTCTTGATCATATCCTCGATCTATCTCAGTATAGATGGCGACCGCTTTATCAATGGGTTTATTAATGCAGTCCCGGAAGCATTCCAGTCAGAAATCAGAACTTTATTAAAGCGCTTGAGAGAAATCTGGGATGCATTTTTCCGCGGCCAGGTTATATTAATGGTGATTATTGGCAGTGTGGTCTGGGTGGGATTGACAATCCTGGGGGTGCCTGGTGCCTTTGCGCTGGGTATCATCGCAGGATTGTTAGAGATTATTCCTAACCTTGGCCCGCTGCTTGCAGCTATACCTGCTGTAATTGTAGCGCTGCTGCAGGGATCAGACCACTTTGCAATCAACAATTTTGTATTCGCATTAATCGTGATCGGATTATATATATTTATCAATTTCCTTGAAAACACGATTGTTGTGCCGCGTGTTATGGGCGACTCAGTGAAACTCCACCCCCTGGTGGTTATCATAGGCGTGCTGGTCGGCGCCTCGGTTTGGGGGATTTTGGGCGCGCTACTAGCTGCGCCGGTGATCGCTTCCGGGAGAGAAATTTCACGCTATTTATACAGCCATGTGATCGGTGAAGAGCCCTTCCAACATGTCGATCAGCCTGCGCCAGAAATGGATATATCGCTGCGAGAATCCTTCGAGGAAATAAAAGACAAAGCAGGGAAATTGCTGAACCTTGAAAGCGAACCTGCCGGAGGGGAAATCGAGGATCCCCTTCAAAGTTATGAAGATGAACCAGAGAACCGGCAGATCGAGATTGAGAATTGAAGCAAGGACTTTGTAAGAATCCCCTAATTTTAAGAGCAGACTAGGAAAATGATATATGAGTGAACAGCCAACTGCAGGTCCATCACGCATTGAGCTTCAGATTGAGTCGAAAAAATTTAATGTAGCACCCGGCAGCAGTGTCACGATACCGTTGAAAATTATTTTCAACGGAGGGGAAGCTGAAACATTCCAATTGAGCCTGTTGGGTGTGCCGTCTGATTGGATCTATATCCCTCAACCGGTCAAGCAGTTCATCCCGGGCGATAAAAAAGATGTCACTGTGTCCATCCATCCCCCGGCCCCACCTGAAGGCCGCGCCGGGAATTATCGGCTTGAATTTGAGCTCAGCAGCCTGGGCGAACCCGGGTATAAAGCAGCTCTTGAATGCCAGTTAACCGTGGCTGCGTATGAAATACAGGGAGAGACAGGTGTTTTAGTTGAGTCTACCCAATACTCCGTGCCTCCGGGAAAAAGCGGGGTAATCCGCCTTTTGTTGAGCAATAACAGCCCAAGTAGAGAGACTTTTGAGGCATCCCTGACCGGCATCCCGGGCGAATGGGTATCAACCTCAACCCCTATCAAAACGCTG